>Ga0156279_123_pt1 | contig 70593 bp, 64 predicted proteins | sample RifCSPlowO2_12_FD_107928 | JGI IMG/M metagenome (GOLD analysis project Ga0156279, IMG submission 107928) | Acidobacteria bacterium RIFCSPLOWO2_12_FULL_68_19 | reverse complement strand
CTCCTGCCACGGCATCGAGCACCTCGACTCGAGTGTGGCTGAATGTGTTACCCATGTCCCTGGACTGTTCTGTTACCCTTGTCCCCGGACCGCACCCTGCAGCTGCCCAACATCGGCTTGCAGCCGGCGGCGGCGAATGAAGTCATGAGCCGCCGCAGCTGAAGCCGCGCGTTATGCGGCTTGAATTCGAGGCGACGAGTCATAAGGGTTACACTGGCTCCGATCTGCTTGGAGGAAGGCTCGTGGTGGACCTCGTACAAACGAAGCGGGAACAGATACTCCGGTTGGCCAGGCGCCATGGTGTGACGGGGGTCCGCGTGTTTGGCTCGATGGCGCGGGGCGACGCCGGGCCGCAGAGCGACGTAGATCTGTTGATCGAAGTCGGTGCAGAGCCGAGCGCATGGTTTCCGGGTGGGCTAGTCGCCGATCTTGAAGAGCTTCTGGGCCGCTGCGTGCAGGTCGTAACGGAGCGTGGCCTCGATGACCTTCTTCGCGACCGCGTACTCGAAGAGGCCGTCCCATTGTGAAGGACGATGGCGTCTATTTGAGGCACGTGCTTCGCTGCATCGCCCGCATCGAAGAGTACACAGCCGTCGGACGGGAGGGCTTCTCTTCGTCGCCGCTGATTCAGGACGGGGTCATCCGCAATCTGCAGACGCTGGCTGAATCCGCTCAGCGGCTGAGCGAATCCATCAAGGAGTCGTATCCAGAGGTCGACTGGAAGGGGCTCGCCGGATTCCGAAACGTGTTGGTGCACGACTATCTGGGCGTGGACCTCCAGTTGGAGTATCGCGCTGTTGAACAGGACGTGCCCCGTCTGAAGCGAGCGTGCGAACAGGCCCTCGCAAGGCGTGAGCCTTCGGCGTAGTGCGCGGGACCGCATAACAAGCGGCTGCACCAGTCGGCGGCCGGGCGGGAGCATCAGCTGATTTGCATCATAGGTGAGTGGCCGCCGCTGGTGAGCCGCAGGCGTTGGGCAGACCGAAACGCCAAAACAAATCCCGAACTGATGCTCAAGACCAAATCTGTGTGGAGTCCGATCAACCGAAAGGCCGATGGTCTTCGGATTCTGGCAACGCGCTTTCGTGGCCGCGGTATGCCAACGAGCCGCTACGACGTGTGGATGCCGTCCCTGGGACCGAGTGAGCGGCTCCTCAAGGCTGGTCAGGCTGGTCGAATCTCGTGGGCCACATTTGCTGGCAGGTACCGAGCCGAACTCTTCATGGACGGACCCATCGATTCGCGCAGCCGGAGCATCAAGAATCACGGACAGAAATTCACGTTGCGTCTCATCAAGCGGCTCGCCCGCTCGGGCCATGTCACGGTGATGTGCCACTGCGCGGAAAATCAGGACCGGTGTCACAGACACCTGCTCCGGGAACTGATTCTGGGTGGCCGCGTCTGAGGTGAACGGGCTGGGCAGCACGTCCGAGCGGCGAGCGTGCTATCCTTCGCCTCATGCGCCCTATCGATGCTCTCTATGAGAACGGCCTCCTTCGACCGGTGTCTCCGTTGCCGCTACGCTCTGGCGAGCGGGTGGCCCTCATCGTCGTTCGACGTTCGGACTCCAGTCGCTGGGATGTGACCCGGCTCGGCGCCCATGGCGACGACGATCTCGCCTTGGCGGAAGCCGGCCTTGATGAGTGGGCCGCGGCCCTTGATCGCGAGGACCGGGGGTGAAGCGTGGCGAAATCTGGTGGGCCGATCTCGGAGCCTACCGGACGCAGGAGCAAACTGGCCGACGTCCCGTCATTGTGTGGCAAAGCGACACGTTGACCCAAGTGCTCCAATCGATCCTAGTGGTTCCCCTGACCACGAATCTCGACCGTGCGAGGCTGGCGGGGACCGCCTTCATCACCGCGTCCGACGGTGCCCTTGCTGCCGATTCCGTCGCCTTGGCGTTTCAGATGCGCGCGATTCCCAAGGCGTGCCTCAAGACGCGGATTCGCGCGCTCACGGTGGAAGAGTTCGCCGAACTCGACTTGGCGACCGACGAAGCGGTTGGCCGAGTCGAACCCCGAGCCGAACCGGAATAGCCGAAGCGGGACAGCCCAACAAACGAATGGAGCCGTCGCGCGCTGGCTCGCGGACGCGCGCGGCTCATTCGTGGCGTTATGCCTCTCGGCGAGAGTTGGGGCCGTAGGGGTAAACAGGCTACATTGAAGGTATGGAATCGGCGCCTCTAACCTGCGACGTGGCGATGGCCCGAATTGCCGGAGCCGAGCCCGCGATCCGCGCGCTGGGTGTTGCTCGGCTGGCTCTATTTGGCTCGGTGGCCCGCGACGAGGCCCGCCCCGATAGCGACGTCGATGTCCTGGTTCAGTTCTCGCCGGGCCAGAAATCGTACGCGCATTTCATTGCCTTGTCGGAGTTGCTCGAATCCCTGTTGCGTCGCCGCGTGGAGTTGGTGACGACTGAAGCGCTGTCCCCGTTCCTCGGTCCTCGCATCTTGGCCGAGGCGCAGGATGTCCTTCGAGCCGCGTGACTACCTTCGGCACATCCTGCTAGAGGCTGAGTACCTGCTCAGTCAGACGCCCGGTCTTTCATTCGAGGCGTTCGTCGCGAATCAAACGCTGTGTCGGGCTTTCGTTCGCAGCCTCGAAATCATCGGGGAGGCAGCGAAGAAGGTGCCCGTCGACCTTCGCGCCCAGCATCCCGGCGTCGACTGGCGGGGCATGGCCGGCATGCGTGACCGTCTGATTCACGACTACTTTGGGGTGGATTACGAATTGGTATGGGACGTGGTGCAGCACCGGATTCCAGACGTGCGGCGGCAAGTGAAATCAATCCTCAAGGCATAACAAGCGGCTGCACTTGTCGGCGGCCGCGGTAGGATCCGGGCGATAGAAACGGCAGTGTGCGGCCGCCGCAAGTGAGCCGCAGCGTTGGGTCGACGAACAGACTCCCTGTTTGCCCCTGTCTACGGGTTCCCTTAGACTTGGCCCATGAGCCCTCTGGAACGCATTAGCATCGATCCGGCCATCCGGTTCGGCAAGCCCTGTGTTCGCGGGACCCGTATCGCAGTGGGCGACATTCTCGGGTATTTGGCGGGCGGGATGTCGGAAGACGAACTCCTGGCCGATTTCCCGCAGCTCGCCCGAGAAGACATCCGCGCGTGTCTGGCGTACGCGGCTGAGCGCGAGCGCCGGACCCTCGGAATCCCAGCTGCCTGAACCTTGTGCGCCTGCTCTTCGACGAACAATTGTCCGAAGAGCTTGTGCAATCACTGGCCGACGTCTTTCCTGGTTGCCTCCACATCCGCCTGCTTGGTGCTGGCGGGTCGGCGGACGCCGCGGTGTGGCAATTAGCTCGCGAGCACAACTGCCTGCTGGTCACGAAGGATGAGGATTTTCATCGCCTGAGCGTGCTCCGCGGCGCACCGCCCAAGGTCGTCTGGCTCCGGTTGGGGAACTGCGCCACCGAAGACGTCGCCCGACTGCTGAGGCAGCGGGCAGACGACATCCGGAGGTTCGAGGCACAAGGCGAGGAGACCTTCCTTGAACTGGGGTAGCGACCCAACATGCGCTGCACCAGACGGCCCGCGGGCGGAATCCCGGGCTGGCCGCTGGTGAGCGCTGGCCGTTATGCCTCTGAATCACCGACGATCTTGACGCGAAGAACACAACATGGGACTCTGATTTCGTGACGCAGGCCACGCAGAAGCTGCTCGACGAATTCGAGGCGCTCCCGGATCGGGATCGGTCGGAGCTCGTGGCGGAACTCGCGCGTCGGGTGGCCTTGGCCCCGCACGACTTGCCGCACGACGACGATTTGGTGGCGGCCGCCGATCACCTGTTTACCGAACTCGATCGTCGCGAGCAGCCTGAATGACATCGCCGCGCCGGGGCGAGGTCTGGTTGGTGGACCTCGGCATGGCAGCGAAGGTGCGCCCCGCGCTCGTCATCAGCATCCCCGCGGAGGACACCGACCGTGCTCTTGTGACGGTCGTTCCGCACACCACGAGTCCACGCCAGTCCCGATTCGAGGTGGCCGTGTCCGTGTCATTCCTGCGCGTGGGCGTGTTCGATGCGCAGAATCTCGTCACCATTCCCCACGCCAAGTTGATTCGCTCGTTGGGAAGACTCGGCGGCCCTCAGTTGGCGTCCGTTGAACGAGCCGTGTGCATGTGGCTCGGGTTGCCCACAACCAGCTCCGCCGAGGCATAACATGCGCACCGACGGCGGCCGAGTGAACATCGGGCGATTCGAAGCGTCAGTCAATGGCCGCCGCGGCTCATCGGTGCCGTTGACGGCAGAGAGCCGGGTTGGGTGCCAAGACCGAGAGAATGCATTGTCCATGTCCTTTGCTGCGGTCGACGTAGAGACGGCCAACGCCGACCTGGCAAGCATCTGCCAGGTTGGGATCGTGAGGTTCAGCGACGGCGAAGTACAAGAGCAATGGCAGGTGAAAAGCCAAGGGCGGCAAAGACTCGCGTCTTGAAGCGTCCGTGAGGATGCTCTGCCGACAGCAGACAGTCTCGAAGCTTCGCTCGATCGATGACCGCCTCATCGGCGTTGTTCGCGCAGGCTGAGGCCTGCGCGCTACTTCGGCACCATCCCCTCCAGCAATTCGATGAGCGTGCCGGCGCGGGCGAGCGGGTCCTCCAGCTCGAGCAGCCGCTGCCGCGCCAGCCGGTCCATCGGCACGTACTGCGACAGGAGGTCCACGAGAGTGTCGTCCTGCATCCCCGGCGGCGGCTGTCCGACGGCCACCTTGTCCGACAGCGCATCGACGAGCGCCTCGAGGCGCTTCCGCCGCTCGGCCAGCGCCGCCGTCTGCTTGTCGTCGAGCGGTTCGGGGATCGTCGTGATGCGCGCGAGTCGGTACGGCCGGCTCTGGTCCTCGCCGATGACGCGAAACTTCACCAGCCCGCCGAGCACGATGTTGTACCGGCCGTCGGGCAGTTGCTCGTAGTCGGTGATGAGCCCGGCGCAGCCGACCGGAAAGATCGGCGGCCGTCCCTCATAGTCCGCTTCGTGGCCCGGCTGCAGCATCACCATCCCGATGATGCGGTCGCCCTTCAAGGCGTCGGCCACCATCGCGCGGTAGCGCGGCTCGAAGATGTGCAGCGGAGCGGACCCGTTCGGAAACAGCGTTGCGCTCTCGAGCGGAAAGATCGGGATGATCGCCGGCAGGCCGCCGGGCGCTGGCTCCGCTGTTTGCGCGGCGGGCCCAGGGGCGCCGAGCGCGGCGGGCGCACAGACGAGGAAAGCGACACATGCGGCGCAGAGGGCAGTTCTCATAGGTGGCGATCCTTGGTTTCGCCCGTCGCGAGGAGTCCCGCCAGCGTCAGCAGGGCGGCGCCTGTCAGATAGTAGCCCACATACTCGAGGCCGTAGGTGCCGGCGAGCCATGTCGCCGCGTACGGCGCGAGCGACGCGCCGAAGATGCCGGCCAGGTTGAACGCGATCGAGCTGCCGGTGTAGCGCACCGCCGTCGGGAAGAGCTCCGACAGCACGGTGCCGAGCGGCCCGTAGGTGAACCCCATCAGGCCGAGACCGATTCCAAGCGTCAGCACGGCGCCGGCGGTTCCCAGCGAGAACACAGGCGCCAGCGCCAGCCCGAACAGCCCGATGCCGATGGTCGCGGCGACGAGCACCCGCCGCCGCCCCTGTTCCGCCAGCGTCGCCGAGACCGGAATCATGACGGCGAAGCACACGACGCCGACGAGCTGGATCCGCAGGAACTGCTCGCGCGTGAACCCCAGCTCGCTCGTCCCCCACGACAGCGTGAAGACGGTCATCAGATAGAAGACGACGAAGGTGGCGAGCGAGATGAGCGTCCCTCTGACGACCGCGCCCGGATGGCGGCGGAGCACCACCAGCATCGGCACGCGGACGCGCTCCTGTCGCTCGATGACGGCGGTGAACATGGGGGTCTCGGTAATCGTGAGCCGCACGTACAACCCGACGAGCACGAGCACCGCGCTCGCCAGGAACGGAATCCTCCAGCCGAACGCCAGGAACTGCCCGTCGTCGAGCCATCCCGACAACCCGAGGAAGATGGTGGTCGACATGAAGAAGCCGAGCGGCGCCCCAAGCTGCGGAAACATTCCGTACCAGGCGCGCCGGCCCGGCGGCGCGTTCTCGATCGCCAGCAGGACGGCGCCGCCCCATTCGCCGCCGAGCCCGAGCCCCTGCCCGAAGCGGCAGAGCGCGAGCAGCGCCGGGGCGGCCAGCCCGATCGTGCCGTAGGTCGGCAGCGCTCCGATCGCCACCGTGGAGACGCCCATCGTCAGGAGCGCTGCAATGAGCGTCGTCTTGCGCCCGACGCGGTCGCCGAAGTGGCCGAACAGCGCCGAGCCCAGCGGCCGCGCGAGGAACGCGATGCCGAAGGTGGCGAGCGAGGCGAGCCTGGCCGTCGCCGGGTCCGAGGCCGGGAAGAACTCGGTTGGAAAGACGAGTACCGCGGCCGTGCCGTAGATGTAGAAATCGAAGAATTCGATCGTGGTGCCGACCAGGCTGGCAAAGAGCACCTGGGCCGGTCTGTTCACCCGGGGCGCGATCCCGGTCCGCGGACCCGTCATCCCGGCGTCATCCTCGAGCCGTATGATAGTGGCTCTCGACAAAGGGGTGCATGAGCGGTGTACGCGTACTCGTCGGCGCGCTCGCCGGCGGCTGATCCCGCAGCAGTTGACAACGCCTCCCGATTGACGAATCATCTCGACCTTCGCGTCAGACCGCCTCTTCCGCGGGGGTCCACATGGCCAGTCCGGTCCAGATTCGCGTCACCATCAACGGCACGCTCCACACGCACGAGGTCGAGCCCCGGCTGCTGCTCGTGCACTACCTGCGGGAGGTCTGCGGGCTGACGGGCACGCACGTCGGCTGCGAGACGAGCCTCTGCGGCGCCTGTACCGTCCTCGTCGACGGCAAGGCGGTGAAGTCGTGCACGATGTTCGCCGTCCAGGCCGACGGCTGCGCCCTCACCACGATCGAGGGCCTGGCCGTGAACGGCGATCTGCATCCGGTCCAGGAAGGCTTCTGGGAACGGCACGCGCTGCAGTGCGGCTACTGCACGCCCGGCATGGTGATGACCGCGGTCCAGCTGCTGGCGGATCGAAAGCGGCCGACGCGCGAGGAGATCGCCCACGCGCTCAGGGGCAATCTCTGTCGCTGCACCGGTTATACGCACATCATCGACGCGGTGGAGCACGCCGCCGCCAGACGGTGAGGCGGTCATGAGCACAATCGTCAAAGAAAAGGTCGGCTACGTCGGCAGGGCGATGAAACGGGTGGAGGACCCGCGCCTGCTGAAGGGGCTGGCCACCTATGTCGACGACCTGCGGCTGCCCGGGATGCTCCATGCGGTGGTCGTCCGCAGTCCCCACGCCCACGCGCGCGTCCGCCGCGTCGACGGCGCGGCCGCCCGGGCGCTCGCCGGCGTCGCCGGCGTCTTCAGCGGCGCCGACCTGAACGCGCACTGCGGCACCGTGCCGTGCGCCGCCAGCATGCCCGACTTGAAGGCGCCGAAGCATACCGTGCTCGCCTCCGACCGCGTCTACTTCGTCGGCCACCCGGTGGCCGTCGTCGTGGCGGCAACGCCCTACGCGGCCGTCGATGCGGCCGAAGCCGTGCAGGTCGAGTACGAGCCGCTGCCGGTCGTCGTCGATGCCGAGAAGGCGCTCGAGAAAGGCTCGCCGCTCACGCACCCGGACCTCGGGACCAACGTGGCGTTCACGTGGCACCTGGCGGGCGGCGACATCGACGCCGCGTTCAAGAACGCCGACCGGGTGGTCCGGCAGCGGATGTACCACCAGCGCCTCACGCCGATGGCGATCGAGCCGCGCGGCTGCGTGGCGTCGTTCGACCGCGGCAGCGGCACGCTCACGCTCTGGACCTCGACGCAGATCCCGCACCTCGTGCGGACGCTCCTTCCCGGCATGATCGGCATCGCCGAGAACAAGCTCCGCGTCGTGGCGCCCGAGGTCGGCGGCGGCTTCGGATCGAAGCTCAATCTGTACGTCGAGGAGGCGATCTGCTCGTACCTGGCGATGCGCCTCGGCGCGCCCGTCAAGTGGATCGAGCGGCGGCGCGAGAACGCGGCGGCGACCATTCACGGCCGCGACCAGATCGGCGACTACGAAGTGGCCGTCAGCAACGACGGCACGATTCTCGGGCTCCGCAATCGCACGATTGCCGACCTCGGCTCCTACCTCCAACTGCTCACGCCGGCCATCCCGACGCTGACCGGCCTCGTGCTGACCGGGAGCTACAAGATTCCGGCCGTCCGCATGGACGTCATCGGCGTCTACACCCACAAGATGGCCGCCGACGCCTACCGCGGCGCCGGCCGGCCCGAGGCGACGTACCTGATCGAACGGCTCATGGACCTGGTCGCCGGCGAGACGGGACAGGACCCGATCGAGCTGCGGCGCCGGCATTTCCCGAAGCCGCAGGAGTTCCCGTTCCCTACGGCGACCGGCCTGACCTATGACAGCGGCGACTACGACGCGGCGCTCCGCAAGGCCATGGAGCTGGCGCGCTGGGACGAGCTCGTCGGCCGGCGGGAGGCACGCCGGCGCGACGGCGGGCTGTTCGGCATCGGCGTCTCGACCTATGTCGAGATCTGCGGCATGGGCCCGTCCAAGGCGATGATGGCCGGCGGCTGGGAGTGGGGCTGCGTGCGCATCGAGATGTCCGCCAAGGTGACGGTCATCACCGGCGCGACGCCCCACGGCCAGGGACAGGAGACGAGCTTCGCGCAGATCGCGGCCGACCGCCTCGGCGTGCCCATCGACGACATCGTCGTGCTGCACGGCGACACGAGCATCGCCCACTACGGGCGCGACACCTACGGCAGCCGCGCCACGGCGGTCGGCGGCGGGGCGCTCGTAATGTGCATCGATCGCGTCGTCGACAAGGCGAAGCGCCTGGCGGCGCATCTGCTCGGCGCCAGGCCCGAGCAGGTCGAGTTCCAGGAGGGGCGCTTCTCTCTGAAGGGCGGCGCCGGCAGGGATCTCGGGTGGACCGATCTGGCCGCGGAGGCGTACGTCGCGAAGAACCTCCCGGCGGGGTTCGAGCCGGGCCTGGAGGCGTCGGCCTTCTTCGAGCCGGAGAACTTCACGTTTCCATTCGGCACCCACATCTGCGCCGTCGATCTCGACCGCGAGACCGGCAAGGTCACGATCGTCAAGTACGTGGCGGTGGACGACTGCGGCAACCAGATGAACCCGCTGCTCATCGAAGGGCAGCTGCAGGGCGGCATCGCGCAGTCGATCGGCCAGGCGCTCTTCGAACGGACGGTCTACGACGAGAACGGCCAGTTGCTCACCGGCGAGTTCACCGACTACGCGCTGCCCCGGGCCGAGGACATTCCGGAATACGCGATGGGCGCCACGGTGACGCCGACGACGGCGAATCCGCTGGGTGTGAAGGGCGTCGGGGAAGCCGGGACCATCGGCGCCACGCCCGCCATCGCCAACGCCGTCATCGACGCGCTGCGGCCGCTCGGCGTCAAGCACCTGGATATGCCGCTCACGCCGGAAAAGATCTGGCGCGCCATCAACCGCAGGTAGGCCGGGTGCCGCGGCCGATTCGATCGGGCCGCCGCGGACCCGGCGAGGAGACATCATGTTTGCCGCCCCGTTCGATTACGCCCGCCCGAAGACGCTGGACGAAGCGCTGTCGCTGCTGTCGAAGCACGGTGACGAGGCGAGGCTCCTTGCCGGCGGACACAGCCTTATCCCGGCGATGAAGCTGCGTCTGGCGCAGCCGAGACTCGTCGTCGACATCGGGCGCCTCGACGGGTTGCGGCAGATCGAGGCGCGCGACGGCCGCCTCGCCATCGGCGCGATGGTGACGCATGCCGAGATCGCCGCGAGCCGCACGCTTGCCGACCTCTGCCCGCTGCTCGTCGAGGTCGCCTCGGCCATCGGCGATCTGCAGGTGCGCAACAAGGGGACGATCGGCGGCAGCCTCGTGCACGCGGACCCGGCCGGCGACTGGCCGGCGGCGATCCTCGCGCTCGACGCGGAGATCGAGATCGCCGGCCCGCAGGGGCGCCGGACGGTCACGGCGGGCGCGTTCTTCACCGGCATCCTCGAGACCGCGGTGAAGCCGGGCGAGATCCTGTGCGAGATTCGCGTGACGGCGGCGGCCGCCTCGGCCTACGTGAAGACGGAGCAGAAGGCGAGCGGCTTCGCGCTCTGCGGCGTCGCGGCGGTCGTCGACGCGACAGCCAGGCGCGTCCGCGTCGGCATCACCGGCGTCGCGCCGGTGCCGTACCGCGCGGCGGCCGTCGAAAGGGCGCTGGAAGGACAGGCACTGGCCGAGGGAAGTCTTGCGGCGGCCGCCGGACAGGCGGCCGCGGGCGTGACCCCGCTGGCCGACATCCACGCGTCGGCCGACTACCGGGCGCACCTCGCGCGGGTCAACACCGCGCGGGCGCTCCAGCGCGCCGCGTCGAGGTGAAGCTCACCGGGACCTACCGTCTCGCCGCGCCGCCGGCACGGGTCTTCGCGGCGCTGGTCGATCCAGACGTGCTCCAGCGGTGCATCGAGGGCGCCGAGCGCCTCGTCCGGACCGCCGACGACCAGTACGACGTGCACCTGCGGCTCGGCATCGGGACGGTCAAGGGCGCCTATGTCGGCACGGTGCGGCTGACCGATCAGCAGCCGCCGGATCGCTTCACACTGCATGTCGAGGGGAAAGGCGCGCCCGGCTTCGTGCGGGGCAGCGCGCGGATTCAGTTGACCGCGGCCGGGGCCGGCACTGTGGCAATCTGCGATGCCGACGGCCAGGTCGGCGGCGTGGTGTCGGCGGTTGGCTCGAGGCTGCTCGACGCCACGGCCCGCATGCTGATGGACCGCTTCTTCGAGCGCCTCGGCGCCGAGGTGCGGTAGGCGGCCTCAGTTCGTGCCGCTCCTGACGTATTTCTTCAGCGCCATCCCGCCGGTCAGCGACCCGTAGATGTTGCCCTGGGCGTCAACGGCGACCCCCTCCTGAGACCCGTTCGGATCGGGGTCGGGGACGAAGGCCGTGACCCTGCCGTCGCGGACGCTGCCGATCCGGATCCCCTTGGTGAACCCCGGATTGGTCTTCTCGTCCGACTGGTGATCGGCGACGTACAGCGTGTCGTTGCGGTCGATGAACACGCCGCTCGGCCGGCCGAACTGCGTCCATTCCTCGAGGAACTTTCCGTCCTGGTCGAAGATCTGGACACGGTTGTTGCCGCGGTCGCCGACAAAGAGGCGGCCGCGCGAATCTATGGCGAGCGCGTGCGGCGTCTCGAAGTCGCCCGGGGCGGTTCCCTTCTTGCCCCACGACTTGATGAACCGTCCGTCCTTCGAGAACTTCACGATGCGCGCGTTCGAGTTGCCTCCGTGGCCGTCGCCGATGAAGAGGTCTCCGCTCGGCGCGACCAGAATGGCCGACGGCATGTTGAACGTGTCGGGCCCGCTGCCGGCGACGCCCGCCTTGCCGAGCGTCATCAGGAGTCTTCCCTCCGGGCTGAACTTGAACACCTGGTGGCCCTTGCCGTTCCGCTTGGGATCCTTGCCGTCGGGCCCTTCGCCGTCGCTCACCCAGACGTTGCCGTCGCGATCGATGTGGATGCCGTGCGGGCGGATGAACATCCCCGCGCCGAAGCTCCGGACGACCGTGCCCGATGGGTCGAACTCCAGGATCGGCGCGACCGCCGATTCGGTGCAGTAGTTGCCGCCGCAGCGTTCGAACACCCAGATGTGCGTGCCGTCACGGTCGATCGTGATGCCGGCGGTCGATCCGACCTTTCTCCCGTCAGGCATCCTGAAGAAGTTGTCGACGGTCCGATACGGATTGGCCTGCGCCCAGGCGCCGGCGGCGAGGGCGAACGCCGTCAGGACGGCGCCGAGCGCCACGCGGATGCGACGTGTGCGGAACATGGTGGCCTCCTTGGACCAGCTGCCAGCCAGCTGGTAGCAGCTGGTAGTCGGTAGGGGGTGGCGCCGGTAGCTGCAGCCGGTAGCGGGAGCCCGCGGCTCCCCACTACCGGCCACACACCTCCCACCTGCGAGCCGGCGCTAAGTATATGATCGGCCGCGTGATTGACGCCTTCTGCCACATCATTCCGCCGAAATACGAAGAAACCCGCTGGGCGCGGGCCGGGTCGGCCGACTTCGCCGCCGGCAGCCCCGCGCACCTGCAATACGTCCGCACCGGGCGCAAAGCGCCCAATTACGAAGGACTGACGAGCCTCGACGCGCGGTTCCGCATGATGGACCGCTTCGAGGGGTACCGGCAGGTCATCAGCCTGGCCGGTCCGCCACCTGAACGCATCGCACCCGCGGCGAGCGTGGAGCTCGCCACCATCGCCAACGACGAGCTCGCCGGGCTCGTGGCGAAGTACCCTGACCGCTTCGCCGGCGCCGCCGCGGCCGTGCCGATGAACGAACCCGATCTCGCCTGCCGCGAGATCGAGCGGGCCACCGGGCAGCTCGGGCTCTGCGCGGTGCAGATCTACTCGAACGTGAACGGCCGTCCGCTCGACGCGCCGGAGTTCCGCGCCGTGTTCAGGACGCTCGCCGAGCGGCGCGTGCCGATCCTGCTGCATCCGGCTCGCGGGCGGGACCACGCGGACTACACCGCCGAGGGCGACTCGAAATACCTCGTCTGGCAGGTGTTCGGCTGGCCGTACGAGAGCACGGCGGCGATGATGCGGCTCGTCTTCGGCGGGATCATGCAGGACCATCCCGAGCTCGAGATCCTCGTGCACCACACCGTTGCCATGGTGCCGTTCTTCCACGGCCGCATGCAGTCGATGTTCGAGATGTTCGCCGAGGAGCTGAAGGTCGAGACCGGCGGCCGGCTGACGCGCCCGCCGCTCGACTACTTCCGCCGGTTCTACGGCGACATCGGCGCGTTCTCGGCGGGCGCCGTCAACGTGGCCCGCGACTTCCTCGGCGCCGGCCGCCTGCTCTTCGGCAGCGACGCGCCGTTTGACGCGACCGGCGGCTACTGGTCGATCCAGGCCAGCATCGATTCGGTCAGGAACTCGTCGTGTTCGGAGGCCGAGCAGCAGGCGATCTTCACGACGAACGTGGAACGGTTCTTCGACCTGCGCAGATGAAGAGCCCCTGGTGGGTCGTGTTCGGCGCGACGCTCGGCTTGATGGTGGCCAACGGCCCGATCGTGTTCTTCACGTTCGGGCTGTTCCTCGGTCCGATTACCACCGAGTTCGGGTGGGACCGGGCGACCTTTGCCTCGTCGCTGCTGGCCGGCCACACGCTGGCGGCGCTCGCCTATCCGTTCATGGGGCGCGCGATCGATCGCCTCGGCATCCGCCGCGTGACGCTCACCTTCATTCCGATCTTCGCCCTGGCCACGGCCGCCGTCGCGCTCAGCCCGGCCTCGCCGGTCGTCTTCATCGTCCTGGCCGGCTTCTGCGGACTCGTCAGCGTCGGGCAGGCGCCGCCGGCGTACGCGAAGGCGGTGTCGGCCTGGTTCGACGAGCGGCGCGGGCTGGCGCTGGGGATCGCGATGGCCGGCATCGGACTGGGTGCGACGCTGGTGCCGCAGTTCGCCCGATGGGTGATTCAGGGATATGGATGGCGGGCGGGATATGTCGCGCTCGGCGCGCTGACGTTTGCCGTCGCCTTTCCCTCCGTCGCATTGTTCATCCGCGAACCGGATCGTGGAGCGGTGGCCCCTGGTCGCGCGGATCCGGCGCTGCCGGGCCTCACCGTCGCCGCCGCCCTTCGCTCGCCGAGCTTCTGGTTGCTGGCCGTGGCGGTGTTCCTGGTCGTCACCACGATCAACGGGATGGTCGGGCACCTGGTGCCGATGCTCACCGACCGCGGCGTCGACGTGCGCCGGGCGACCGCCACGCTGTCGGGGGTCGGCCTCTCGACGATCGGCGGGCGCGTGATCTCCGGGTATCTGATGGATCGCTTCTTCGGGCCGTACGTCGCGGCCGCGATCTTTCTGCTGCCGCTCGTCGCGATCGGGCTGCTGACATCCGGGGCCGCCGGCGTGGCGCCGCTCGTGGCGGCCGTGGCGCTCGGGTTCGGTCTCGGCGCCGAAGTCGACGTGATCGGCTTCCTCGCGGGGCGGTACTTCGGCCTCCGCGCCTACGGCGAGATCTACGGGTACCTGTTCGCCATCTTCACGCTCGGCACCGGCCTCGGGCCGGTGCTGATGGCGCTCGCCTTCGACCTGACGCGGTCCTACGACGTGACGCTGGTGGCGTTTGCCGCGGCGCTCCTCGGCGCCAGCCTGCTGGTGTCGCGCCTCGGCGCGTACCCGTTCCCGGCGCCGCACGTCGCCGTGCCCCTCAGGCAACAGACAGTCTAGGAGCCTTCCATGCGCCACGTCCGGACGCCAGCGGCGCCCTGCCCGATCTACTTGTTCCTCGTCGTCGGTCTCGCCGCGGGGGCGGCCTGCTCGCCGCCGGCCGAGCGCCAGGCCGGCAACGTCACCGCCTTCGAAGGGGCGCGGCTCATCTCAGGGGACGGCGGCCCCGCCGTCGAGGACGCGGTCTTCCTCGTCCAGGGCGATCGGTTCACGGCGGCCGGCCGCCGGGGCGCGCTGCCGGTGCCCGACGATGCCCGGCGCGTGGATCTGACCGGCAAGACGGTGATGCCCGCCATGGTCGACCTCCACGGCCACATCGGCTACCAGGACGTGCCGGCCGGATCGATGTCGAAGCAGATGTACACCCGCGAGAATCTCATCGATCATCTCGAGCGCCTGGCCTACCACGGCATCGCCGGCGTGGTGAGCATCGCCGATCTCGTGGACCGCGCGGATCTGCGCGGCGGCCGGACCGGCTGGGGCGACGTGCCGATGCGGCTCCAGGGAGAGATCGTTCCGGGCGCGGCGCTCTTCCGCACGACCGGACCGGGGATTGCGTGGCCCGGCTCCGGCGCGCAGGGACATCCCTCGCGCGCCGACGTGCCCTACCCGGTGACGACGGTCGACGAGGCGCGCGCGGCGGTCGAGGACTACGCCCGCCTGAAGCCGGACTTCATCAAGATCTGGGTGGACGATCGAGAGGGACGCGCGAAGAAGCTGACGCCGCCGATCTACCGCGCGATTGTCGAGGAAGCGTCCAAGCGCAATATTCCCGTCGCGGCCCACAACGTGACGCTCGCCGACGCGAAGGAGCTGGTGCGCGCCGGCGTCGAAGGATGGACGCACGTCCCGGTGCGCGGCGGCGACGAGGTCGATGATGAGATCCTGGCGATGGTCCGGGCGCGAGTCGCGGAGAACGACCGGCCGCGCATGTGGATGACGCCGGGCCTTCGGCCCGCGTGGATGAACGCGCAGGGCGGCGGCCGCCCGGCGTGGCTGGACGATCCGCTGCTCGGCGAGACGTATCCGCCGCAGCAGAACCAGGAGCAGCTGGCCGACGAGCTGGCGCGGCTGACGCCGGCGCAGGTGGAGGAGGCGCGCCGGGCGCTCGAACGCGACGGCCGCAACGCCATGCGGCTCCGCGCGGCGGGAATCCGCGTCGTCGTCGGGACCGACACGGGGCAGATCCGGCACCGGATCGGGTACTTCGCCCACCTGGAGCTGGAATCGCTCGTCGCGATCGGGATGACGCCGGCCGAGGCCCTTGTCGCCGCCACGCGCGACGCCGCCGACATCGCGCGGATGAATACCGGTCTAGTGGCGCCCGGCCGGAGCGCCGATTTCATCGTGCTCGACGCCAATCCGCTGGAGAACATCTCCAATACGCGCCGGATCGCCGGCGTCTACCTGCGGGGCCGGCAAGTGGACCGGGCCGGTCTGCTGGCGCGCTGGCGCTCCCTCGGCGACCGGCGCTAGAATGCCCCACCCACCACCCTGGACATAGCAGCAAGACATCACATTTCGGCGGAGCCGCCGCCTCGTAGGAGGGTCGTCATGAGATCGGTATTGCCGCGTTGGTTCCTGGCCATTTTGGTGATCCTGTTCCTGCCCATGTTTGCCTCCGCGCAGGAGGCGACCTTCACGGGGAGCATCACCGACGCGACCGGCGGGGTGCTGCCGGGCGTCACCATCACCGCCGTCCATGAGGCGAGCGGCAACACGTTCACGACGGTGACCGACGAGCGCGGCGAGTTCCGGCTGCCCGTGCGCGTCGGAATCTACCGGATTGCGGCGGAACTGGCCGGCTTCACCACCGTGAGCCGGTCGCTCCAGGTCCTCATCGGTCAGACGGTCGACATGGACGTGCAGATGATGCCGTCGGCCGTACAGGAAACGGTGACGGTCACCGGCGAGACGCCGCTCGTCGATACGACCAGCTCCACGATCGGCGCGAACATCGATCCGCGGCAGATGCAGGAGCTGCCGATCAACGGCCGCAACTGGATGGATCTGACGCTGCTGGCACCGGGCGCGCGGCGGAACGAAGGGGGCGGCCTGGCGCAGTTCCGCCAGGGCTACTCGCAGACCAACGTCGACGGGCAGCAGCTCACCGTCAACTATCACTCGCAGACCGACACGGAACAGCCCGGGTTCAGCCGGGATGCGATCGCAGAATTCGAAGTGGTCGCGAACCGGTTCGACGCGACGCAGGGACGCTCCCAGGGGATGGTCGTCAACGCGGTCACCAAGTCGGGGACCAACACGTTTGCAGGCTCGGTCGGCGGCTACTTCCGAAGCGACGATTTCAATGCGAAGGACTTCATCACGCGCCGCGTACTGCCCTACTCCAACCAGCAGGTGAGCACGACCGTCGGCGGGCCGATCCGCCGCGATCGCGTGCACTTCTTCGGCGCCTACGAGTACGAGCGCGAGCCGAAGACCTACACGTACACGAGCCCCTATCCGAGCTTCAACATCGACCAGGAATTCCCGACCCGGGTGCACAAGGTGCTCGGCCGAATCGACGCACAGTTCACGCCGCAGACGCGGCTCTCGGGGCGCGTGTCGTACTTCAACAACGAGTTCTATGCCGGCGGCGGGGCGACGAGTCACCCGTCGGCCGGCGGCCTGCGCACCCGTGAGACGCCGCAGTACAACGGGACGCTGACCCAGGTGCTCAGCAACCGGTCGGTGAACGAAGTCCGGGTGGGGGTGACCGACTACGAGCGGCAGGACGCGCCCTCGGTCAGGTGGAAGGGAGGACAGTTCCCGTACCGCCCTGTGCTGAACGGCAACGCCCCCGTCATCCAGTTCCAGGGGTACACGATCGGTGCCAACTCGTTCCACATCTTCCAGAACACGCAGAGCGTTCGCGACGACTACACGACGAGCTACGCCTGGGGCGGCCGCCACGACGTCAAGATGGGTGGTGAGTATTTCCGTTTCGAAGTGGACTTCGGCTGGTGCAACCGGTGCATGGGCGAGATCGATGCGCGCCTGGGCCGGCCGCCGGCCAATCTCGAGGCGCTGTTCCCCGTCTGGAACGATGCGTCGACCTGGAACCTGCAGCCGCTGGCGCCGCTCACCTCGCAGGTGTTCCACTCGGTGTCGGACACCGAGCACCACTACAACGTCGTCCGCCACCTCCTTGCCGGTTGGATCCAGGACGACTGGCGCCTGGGCGACCGGCTCACGCTCAATCTCGGGGTCCGCTACGACTGGGATTCCAACGCGCATGCGGAGGAGCTGACCCTGATGCCGTTCCTCCCCGGCAATCTGCCGCACGACAGCAACAACGTCGCGCCGCGGATGGGGGTGAATCTCCGCCTCGACGACCGCACGGTGCTCCGGGGCGGCTACGGGCTCTTCTTTGCGTTCTCGCCGAACGACGGCGTCCAGCAGAGCTACTCGATGGTGCACCGGTTCGAGTACCAGATCGCCAACGACGGCCGTGCCGATTTCGTTCCAAACTGGTTCGGTCCCGGCCCGGGCGGCGACGGCGAATGGGGCGGTCCGCGGCCGGGCTGGGACGCGTCGCTCGCGCGGGCGTGCGACGTCAACTTCGTCGCCGGATGCGTCCGGCGCGCCATCGTGCAGGAAATCAGCTATCCCGGCCGCCGGACGCCGTACAGCCATCAGGCCTCCGTCGGCGTGCAGCGCCAGATCGGGGACACGATGTCGGTCGAGGCGAACTACGTGTACACGGGGGGGCGCCTCGAAGAGACCGTCCACAACGCGAACCTCACCTACAACCCCGCCACGGGCGCCAACTATCCGTTCAGCGACATCAGCCGCCGGCCGTTTCCCGACTGGGGTGTCGTGCTCCTCGAATATCTCGAAGGACGGTCCAACTATCACGGCACGGATCTGACCTTCACCAGGCGTTTCAGCAACCGGTGGCAGGCGACCGCCACCTACACCCTCGGGTTCTTCAAGGACGGGCTGCCGGAGCGGCCGCAGTGGTACCTCGGGCCGGACGGCGTGATGGCGCGCCGGCCGGTCGGTGTCCCGCTCGCCCCCGACATGGGCGGGGCGTACGGCTACGCCGGCTCGGCCATCAACCCGGGCTTCGGCCAGGCGGGCGACCAGCGCCACCGGGCCGTCCTGAACGGCGTCTGGGACGCCGGGCACGGCTTCCAGGTGAGCGGCATCTACTTCTACGGGTCTGGCGAGCGGTTTGCCACCAACACCGGTGTCGACCGGCGCAACGAAGGGGCGAACGCGGCCTCCGAGTTGCGGCTGCGCGCCAACGGCACGATCATTCCACGCGCGGCGATTATCGGCGATTCGATTCACCGCGTGGACCTGCGACTGCAGGAGCGGGTCCCGCTGGGAGGGCGCGTGACGCTCGACGGCCTCTTCGAGGTGTTCAATCTGTTCAATCACGCGAACTACGGCTCCTACACCGCCAACGAGGGCAACGCGCAGTACGGGAAGCCGTCGTTCAACGGCAACGTGGCGTACCAGCCGCGGATGCTGCAGATCGGCTTCCGCCTCGCGTTCTGAAGACCGCTCGGAGCTGGTAGTCGGTAGCGGCTACCAGCTACCGCCTACCGGCTACCGCCAGTGCTACCGCCAGTGCGTATTGACACCGGGCCCGCCGATGGCCTAGTGTCCACCCTGTCTTCCGTTATTCCTGCTCCATCATTCATTCCGGCGTCGGTCCCGGCCTCGTCTCTCGGTTGTGTTCCAAACCTGAGGAGGGTGTGTCCATGACAGCCGACGTCCTGAAGAGGGTGCTTCTCGTGTCCCTGGTCCTGCTGCTCCCTACCGGCGCGTACGCCCAGGAAGCCACCTTCGCCGGTGCGGTGGCCGACTCCACGGGCGGGGTCCTGCCCGGCGTCACGATTACCGCGGTGCACGAAGCCAGCGGCAACACGTTCACCGCCGTCACCGACGAGCGCGGCGAGTTCCGGCTGCCGGTGCGCGTCGGGAACTATCGGATTACGGCCGAGCTCGCCGGCTTCACCACGGTGACGCGGGCGGTCCAGATCCTGATCGGGCAGACGCTCCCGGTCCCCCTGCAGATGTCGCCGTCGGCGGTCCAGGAGACGGTCACAGTCACCGGCGAGGCGCCGCTCGTGGACACGACCGGCTCGACCATCGGCGCCAACATCGACCCGCGGCAGATGCAGGAGCTGCCGATCAACGGACGCAACTGGATGGACCTGACGCTGCTGGCGCCGGGCGCCCGCCGGAACGAGGGGGGCGGGATGGTGCAGTTCCGGCAGGGGTACTCGCAGACCAACGTGGACGGTCAGCAGTTGACGATCAACTACCACTCGCAGACCGATACCGAGCAGGTGGGATTCAGCCGGGACGCGATCGCCGAGTTCACCGTGGTCGCCAACCGGTTCGACGCGACGATGGGGCGTTCGTCCGGGATGATCGTGAATGCGGTGACGAAGTCCGGAACGAACGCGTTCGCCGGGAGCGTCGGCGGCTACTTCCGCAGCGACAACTTCAACGCGGAGGACTTCATTCAGAAGCGCGTCCTGTCCTATTCCAACCAGCAGGTGAGCACGACCTTCGGCGGGCCGATCCGGCGGGACCGCATCCATTTCTTCGGCGCGTACGAGTACGAGCGCGAGCCGAAGATCTTCTACTACACGAGCCCGTACCCGAGCTTCAACGTCGACGTCAACTTCCCGAGCCGCGTGCACAAGATGATGGGGCGCCTCGATTACCAGTTCACGTCGCAGACGCGCCTGTCGGTGCGCGCCTCGGGGTTCAACAACCTCTTCTACGCGCTTGGCGGCAACAGCAGCGCCACCACGCATCCTTCGGCGGGCGGTACGCGGAAGCGGGTGGCGCCGCAGTACAACGGCACGTTCACCCAGGTGCTCAGCAGCCGGGCGGTGAACGAGGTCCGCGCCGGCGCCACCGACTACGCGCGAGAGGACCAGCCGAACGTGAACTGGAAGGGCGGTCCGATCCCCTTCCATCCGGTGCTGCAGGGCAGCCCGCCGCTCGTGCAGCTGCGCGGCTATACCATCGGCGCCAATGCGCTCAATATCTTCCAGGACACGCAGACCCTCCGCGACGATTTCACGACGTCGTACGACTGGGGCGGCCGGCACGACGTGAAGCTCGGCGGCGAGTACTTCCGCTTTCACAACGAGTTCCGCTGGTGCCTCCGCTGCATGGGCGAGCTCGACGCGCGCAACTTCCCGGTCCCAGCCAACATTCAGGCGCTCTTCCCGACATGGAACGACATATCCACGTGGAACCTGGCCCCGCTTTCGCCGATTACGACTCGGGTGTTTCACGGCCTGTCGGATGACGACTACAAGCACTACATCACCCGCCACGTCTTTGCCGCATGGCTCCAGGACGACTGGAGGATGAGCGACAACCTGACGCTCAACCTCGGCGTGCGGTACGATATCGACAGCAACGGCCACTCCGAGAAGCTGAAGTTCCTGCCGTGGCTGTCGGGCGATCAGCCGCGCGACAGCAACAACGTGGCGCCGCGCGTCGGCCTGAACCTCCGCGTCAACGACCGGACCGTGATCCGGGGCGGGTACGGCCTGTTCTTCGCCTTCGCGCCCAATGACGGCGTGCAGCAGTCGGAGCTGTACCAGCGGACCTTCGAGATGGAGATCGTCAGCGACGGCCGTTCCAACTTCGTGCCGAACTGGTTCGGGACGGGCCCGAGCGGCGAGGGCGAGTTCGGCGGGCCGAAGCCGACGCGGGCCCAGGCGCTGCTACGCGCCTGCGACGTCAACTTCGTGCCCGGGTGCGTGCGGCGGACGCTGAACCAGGAGATCAACTATCCCGGACGGCACACCTCCTACAGCCATCAGGCCTCGGCCGGCGTTCAGCACCAGCTCGGCAACGACATGTCCGTCGAAGCCAACTACGTCTACACGGGCGGGCGGCTCGAGGAAGTCCAGGTGAACGCCAACCTGTCGTACAACCCCGCGACCGGCGCCAATTATTCCTTCAACGACATCAGCCGCCGGCCATTCCCCGACTGGGGGCTGGTGAACTTCGAGCTGCTGGAGGGGTGGTCGAACTACCACGCCGGAGACTTCACGTGGACCAAGCGGTACAGCAACCGGTGGCAAGCGATGGCGACCTATACGCTCTCGTATTTCAGGGACGCGACGCCGGTTCGAGATCAGTGGTACCTCGGCTCCAACGGCGTGGTGGCACGGCGGCCGACGGGCTTTCCGCTCGCGCCGGACATGGGCGGCGAATACGGCTACGCCGGCCAGTGGCTGGCGGCCGGCTTCGGCCAGGCCGGGGATCAGCGGCACCGGGCCGTCATCAATGGTCTCTGGGAGGTCGGCGCTGGCCTGCAGGTGAGCGGCATCTACTTCTTCGGGTCCGGCGAGCGCTTTGCCACGACCACCGGCGTGGACCGGCGCGTTGAAGGCGTGGGTGCGGCTGCCCCGAGCCTGCGGTTCCGCGCCGACGGCTCGTTCCTGCCCCGCAACGGGATCGTCGGCGAGCCGATCCACCGCGTCGACATGCGCGTGCAGCAGCGGCTGCCGATCGTGGGGCGGCTGTCGATCGACGGCATCCTCGAGGTGTTCAACCTCTTCAACCACGAGAACTTCGGTGCGTACGTGTTCAACGAGAGCAGCCCGGAGTACGGCAAGCCGGCCTTCAACGGGAACGTGGCGTATCAGCCGCGGATGCTGCAGCTCGGGTTCAGGGCGACGTTCTGATCGCTAGCTCGTAGCTGGTAGCCGGTAGCCACTGTCACCACCGATGCCCGCTACCGGCTACCACCTAGCCCTTCAGTTTCGGCACGAGACGTTCGGCGTTGTCGCGATCGATGGCGCGGCGCTGGTCGTCCGTGAACGCATAGGCCGCCAGCCCCGCGACCGCTTCCGACGCGGGGCGAAACGGATAATCGCTCCCGAACAGCACGTTCGAGACCGGCGCCAGCCGGAGCAGCGCATCGAGCGCCCCGGGATGGTTGGCCTGGGCGATCTCGTAATGAAACGTCCTGAGCAGCGGCGCCGCGCCGTCCTTTAGCCACGGGTCCTTCTTCTCGGTCGCCAGGCGCTCGAAGCGGCCGAGCAGGAAGGGCACTGTGCCGCCGCCGTGCGAGAAGATGAACCGAATGTTCGGGAACTTCGCCACGGTGCCGCTGAAGATCAGGCTGGCGATCGTGCGGGTGGTGTCGGTGGCGTACTCGATGGTCGAGACCGTGACGCCGGGCACGAGCCCCTTGCAGCACGTCGGCTGCGTCGGGTGGACGTAGACCAGGGCCCGCCGCCGATCCAGTTCCTCGTAGACCGGGACGAACGCCGGATCGCCGAGGTACTTCTCCTCGACGCTCGTCATCAGGCCGATGCCGTCCGCCCCGAGGCCGTCCAGCGCGTACTCGATCTCGCGCAGGCTCCCGTCCACGTCGGGAAGCGGAATGGCGGCGAACAGGCCGAACCGCCCCGGATGGTCCGCCACCATCCGCGCGCCGTACTCGTTGCACTCCCGGGCGAGCGCCCGCGACGACTCCACCCCGCCGAGCCAGACGCCAGGCTGCACGAGCGAGCAGATGGCGGTGGCAATCCCGTTCCTGTCCATTTCCGCCACCGAGAGATCCGCCGACCAGGACGGCGTCCGGCCGCTCTCCCGCTGCGCCAGGATCGCGTCGAGGTGACGCGGGGGCACGAAGTGGTGATGGAAGTCGATGCGGCGAGGTGCGCCGCGCGCGGGTCCTGGCGCCACTTAGTCCACCGGACTTGCGCCGGATTCCCGCGACGTGACGTCTCGCCGGTCGGCGAGGATGAACTCCTGGCTGAGGCGGAGCGTGTTCCGGTTCATCGATCCCCCTTCGTCCGGGTCGGAGTATACCCGGCGTGTCCCCCCTGTCAAACCAGCCAAGGGGCTCCGCCCCTTGATATCCCCGCGGAACCCCTTGGCTGGTTGCCAGTCTCTTCTGCCGCGCGTCGCGCGGCTGGGACCGCTATGCGGGCGGACGCAACGAGTACGAAATTCGCGTTCCGGTCCGCATAGCGGCCCAACGGCCGCGGGCGTTCTGGGCCTTCCCACCGCGGAGGGCTTCAGGCATAGTTATGCGGCTATCACAAGAGAGGAGGCGGACGTGGCAACCAGACTAATCACTGTGTCGGCGTTGCTGGCGCTGATGGTCGGGAGCGTGGGCGCGCAGGACGGCCGGGCCCTCCTGCAGGCCGTGGCGAAGAACATCGGCGCCGACAATCTGACGACGCTCCAGATCTCCGGGACCGGATGGAACGCGGCTCCAGGTCAGAGCTTCAGTCCCTCTGACGACTGGCCGAAGTTCGAGGTGACGAGCTACACCAAGGCGATCGATTTCGGCGCGCGCTTCTCCCGCGAGCAGGTCACGCGGCGGCAGGGGAACTATCCGCCGCGCGGCGGCGGCGGTACGCCGATTCAGGGCGAGCAGCGGCTCGACTTCCTGGTCAGCGGCAACGTCGCGTGGAACATGCAGGGGACCATGCCCCAGCCGATCGTGCGGGGATATCTCGACGGCCTGCCGGTGGCGGAGCAGCGGCAGCTCGACATCATCATGACGCCGCACGGGTTCGTCAAAGCGGCGCTGGCGCAGGGCGCGAATCCAACGGTCGTGACGTCGATGCCGCGGGGCCGGCAGGTGACGAACGTCTCGATCACGGCGCTCGGCAAGTACCGCGTCACCGCGACGATCAACGATCGCAACGAGGTCGAGTTCGTGCAGACGCGCGTGGCCAACCCGGCCTTCGGCGACCTGCTGTACGAGACGCGTTACGGTCCGTACAAGCAGTTCGGCAGCGTGAAGTTCCCGTCGGTCTTGCATCACCATCAGGGCGACGATCGGCTGAACCCGGGGCACAACACGATGGAGATCCAGGTGAGCGCCGTCCAGGCGAACGCGCCCGTGCAGGTGGTGGCGGCGCCCGACGCGGTGAAGGCGCCGGCGCCGCCGCTGTCCCGCGTGGAGTCGCAGAAGCTCGCCGAGGGCGTCTGGTACATCGGCGGCGGTTCCCACAACAGCATGGCCGTCGAGTTCCGCGACTTCGTCGCGGTCGTCGAGGGACCACTCAACGAGGAGCGCGGTCTCGCGGTGATTGCGGAGGCGTACCGGCTCGCCCCGAAGAAGCCGATCCGCTATCTCGTGAACACGCACCACCACTTCGACCACTCGGGCGGCATGCGCCCGTTCGTGGCCGAAGGGGCGGCGATTGTCACCCACCAGGCCAACCGCGAGTTCTACGAGAAGGTGCACTTCTCGCCGGCGCCGCGGACGCTCCAGCCCGATCGGCTCTTCCTCGTCAACCCCGACCAGGTCCGGGATCCGGTGTTCGAGCTGGTCAATCAGAAGTACGTCATCAGCGACGGCACGCGCACGATGGACGTCCATCCCGTGCAGGGGCTCAACCACGCCGCGACGATGCTCGTCGTGCACCTGCCGCGCGAGCGGATCCTGCTGAACGCGGATCTGTACTCGCCGCCGGCGCAGGGCGCGCCGCTGCCAATGCCCAACCCGAACATGCGGGCGCTCCAGCAGACGATCCAGCGGCTGCGGCTCGACGTGGCGCAGCACGTGCCGATCCACGGGCGCGTCGGCACCAACGACGAGTTCGTGAAGATCGTCGGGCAGCCGGCGACCAACTAGCTGGTAGCCGGTAGGCAGTTGGGCGTTGGGAGTTGGCGGTTGGGAGTTGGCAGTGAATGCTTGCGCCTTGCCTACCGGCTACCGCCTACCGGCTACCGGCCGGCCGATTGACCGTCGAGTTCCGCGGGTGTATCGTCGCCGCTGACTGCAGGAGGGTCAGAGCGTATGCGCAAGCGACTGCCGTCCCTGGGGCCGCTCGGCTGGGGCCTCGTCGTGTTTCTCATGATGTCGCTCGTGGCGACCTCCGCCTCGCAGGTGAATGGCGGCGCCGTCCCGATCGACAGCGATGACATCGGAGGGGTCGTCGCCGGCGCACGCGGCCCAGAGGCGGGCGTCTGGGTGATCGCGGAAACCCGCGACCTCCCGACGAAGTTCGCGCGAATCGTCGTCACCGACGACCGCGGCCGCTACGTCGTGCCCGACCTGCCGGCTGCGAACTATGACGTGTGGGTGCGCGGGTACGGGCTGGTCGACTCGCCGAAGGTCCAGGCCCGGCCGGGCCGGCAACTGAACCTCACGGCCGTTGCCGCCCCGACACCGCGCGCCGCGGCGGAGTACTACCCGTCCAGCTACTGGTACGCCCTCGCGCAGCCGCCCGGCAAGCACGAGTTCCCTGGCACCGGCGACAAGGGGAACGGCATCGCGCCGGCGATGCGGACCCAGGCCGACTGGCTGACGGAGATGCGATGCGGCGCGTGCCACCAGATCGGCAGCAAGGCGACGCGGGAGTTCCCGAAGAGCCTCGGCGTGTTCGATTCCTCGACCGCCGCCTGGGAGCGGCGGCTGCAGTCGGGCCAGATCGGCTCCAACATGTACGGGACGGTCACGCGGATGGGCCGCACGCGCGCCCTGGCGATGTACGCCGACTGGACCGACCGCATCGCCGCCGGCGAGGTACCGCAGGCGCCGCCGCGGCCCCAGGGCGCCGAGCGGAACGTCGTGATCAGCATGTGGGACTGGAACACGGACCGCGGGTTCGTGCACGACACGATCTCCACCGACAAGCGCAACCCGACGCTCAACCCGAACGGCCTGGTCTACAGCATTTCGCGCTTCAGCGCGCCCGAGATGAACATCCTCGATCCGGTGCGGCACACGGCCACGGGTGTGACCGTGCCGGTGCGCGACCCGGACACGCCGTTTGCGACGCCGCAGAAGGTGGTGCAGCCGTCGCCCTACTGGGGCGAGGAGGTCATCTGGGCGAGCCGCCCGAGCCTGCACAACCCGATGATGGACCAGACGGGGCGCGTGTGGCTCACGCACGCGATCCGCGGCGGCAACAACCCCGCGTTCTGCAAGGCCGGATCGAGCCATCCGTCGGCGCAGCAATTCCCGCTCGATGAGTCGGGCCGTCATCTGTCGCTGTACGACCCGAAGACGAAGCAGTTCACCTTCATCGACACCTGTTTCACGACGCACCACCTGCAGTTCGGCGAGGACCCGAACCACACGCTCTGGTTCAGCAGCGGCAACAGCGCCGGCCGGCAGGTGCTCGGCTGGTTCAACACGAAGCTCTACGACGAGACCGGCGACGCCCAGCGGGCCCAGGGATGGACGCCCTACGTCATCGACACGAACGGCAACGGCCGGCGCGACGCCTACGTGGAGCCGAACGATCCGATCGATCCCGCCAGGGACAAGCGGATCCAGGGCGGGAGCTACGGCGTGATCCCGAGCCCGGTCGACGGCTCGGTCTGGACGGCGGCGCCGGGCGTGCCCGGCGCCATCATCCGGGTGGTGCCGGGTCCGAATCCGGCGGCCACCGCGCTCGCCGAGGTGTACGAGCCGCCGTTCAACAACCCGCGGTCGCGGGTCAGCGCGTACCTGCCGCGCGGCATCGACATCGATCGCAACGGGGTCGTCTGGACCGCGCTCGCCGGGAGCAGCCACCTGGCGAGCTTCGATCGGCGGAAGTGCACGGTGCTGAACGGCCCGGCGGCGACCGGGCAGCACTGCCCCGAGGGGTGGTCGCTGTACCTGACGCCGGGTCCGAACTTCAAGGGGGTCGGCGACGAGTCGAACGCCGACATGCTCTACTACAACTGGGTGGATCAGTTCGACACGCTCGGCCTCGGCCGGAACGTCCCGATTGCCACCGGCTCCTACTCGGACGCGCTGCTCGCGCTCGTCGGCGGGAAGTTCGTCGTGCTCCGCGTCCCCTACCCGATGGGCTTCTACCATCGCGGCGTCGAGGGTCGCATAGACGATCCGAAGGGCGGCTGGAAGGGGCGCGGCCTGTGGGCGAACTACGGGAGCTATAACCCGTGGCACTACGAGGGTGGCAAGGGCGCGACGAGCAAGGCGGTCCATTTCCAGATCCGTCCCAACCCGCTCGCCAGGTAGTTGTCGGGGCGGCTCTCCTGGAGGAGGGTGGACGTCGGGACGTCCACCCTCCCGAACACGATCGACGAGCTGATGTACCCCACCCAATCCCTGCCGCGCGAGAACCGCGCGGTGTTCACCACGCCGCAGTCCGTATTCAGGCACTGAGCCTGCAGGAGTCCCCATGGAGAGTTCATCATCCCGCCGCGATTTCCTGCAGCGGGCGGGCGCGGCCGCGGGCGGAGTATTCGCCCTCGGGAGCACGCCGTCTGCCGCCGCTGCGGCGCAGACGTCATCGGCCGCACCAGGCGCGCCGGCCGGCCGGCTCCGGGCGCTGCTCGAGCGCCCCGGGCTCGTCATCGCCCCGGAGGCCTACACCGTCATCGCCGGCAAGCTCGCCGAGGCGCGTGGGTTCGACGCCATCTACATCGGCGGCAACATGATGTCGATGACCTACCTCGGCGTGCCCGACTGGGGCGTCATCACGACGACCGACATGGTGGAGATCGCCGGCCGCATCGCACGCGAGGTGTCGATCCCCGCCATCGTCGACGCCGACCAGGCGGGTGAGACGTCGCTGAACGTGTACCGGACGGTGCAACTGTACGAGCGGGCCGGCATCGCCGCCTTGCACATCGAGGACAGCCGGAACCCGAAGAAGATGGAGACGTGGGCGGGTCCGGGCGGGCCGACGACCACCGAGCTGCAGCCGGTGGAGCAGATGCGCGAGCGGCTGCAGGCGGCCGTCGAGGCGCGCACCGTCCGCGACTTCGTCGTCATCGGCCGCACGGTCGCGGAGGATCCGGACACGGTGATCCGCCGGGGCGTCGCGTTTGCCCAGGCGGGCGCCGACATCGTCATGAACAGCTTCACCGGCATGAGCGCCGAGACGATCAACCGCATCGCCCGGGAGGTGCCGGTTCCGGTGCTCGGAATTGGCGTGCCGAAGACGCACCTGGCGGGCACCCGCATGAAGGTCAACATCTACCCGAACATCGTCTCGAGCGCCGCGCTGGCGCTGTGCGACGCAATCTTTCGTGAACTGAAGGACAATGGCGAGGTGTCGAGCCGGCCGCCGCTCGCGCCGGAGCTGCTCGGCCGAATCACTGGGGCGAACACCTACAGCGAGCTCGCAAAGGAATGGCTGTCCACACCATCGCGCTGATCGTCTCGGCACTGCTCGTGCTCTCCGGCTGCGCGCCGCCCCCGGCCGCGCCGCGGTCGAGCGCCGTGCTCTTCGAGGGGGCCCGGCTCATCGTCGGCGACGAGCGTCCGCCGATCGAGAACGCGGTGTTCGTGGTGGAAGGTGGCGCGTTCGCCCAGGTGGGGCGCGCGGCCGACGTGCAGGCGCCGGAGGGCGCCTTGCGGGTGAGCCTCGCGGGCAAGACCGTGATGCCGGCCATCATCGACGCCCACGGGCATCTCGGCTACCGCCGGAGCGCGAGCTTTCTCGTGGAGAACTACACGCGGGAGAACCTGCTGGATCACCTGCAGCGACTGGCCTACCACGGCGTGGCGGCGTTCATGAGCATGGGCACCGAGCGCGACCTCGGCTACGCGCTGCGGGACGAGCTGCGCGCAGCGCCCCCGGCCGGCATGGCGCTCTTCCTGACGGCGGGCCGCGGGCTGGCGATGCCGAGCGGCGGGCCGGCGCCGCCGCTGCGGGATGCGCCGTACGGCGTATCGACGCCGGAGGAGGCGCGCGCCGCCGTGCGCGAGCTCGGGTCGAAGCAGATCGATCGCTACGTCAAGATCTGGGTGGACGACCGCGAGGGGCAGGTCAGGAAGCTGACGCCGGAGCTCTTCACCGCGGCGATAGACGAGGCGCACAGGCTCGGGCTGCGGACGATCACCCACACGCAGGACCGCGAGGACGTGAAGGCGATCCTTCGCGCCGGGATCGACGGCTTGGCGCACCCGCCGTGGCGGCTCGGCCAGGAGGTCGATGACGAGCTGGTGGCGCTCGTCAAGGCGCGGCCCCACGTCTTCGTGCTGCTGACGCTCTGGGGCACGCGCAACCAGATCTTCGGTCCGCGGCCGGCGTGGATCGACGATCCGCTGCTGCGCGAAACGTTCACCGAGGAGGACATCCGGCTGCTGGAGAACCCGAAGGTGCCCCCGGACGCGCCGGCGCGCTGGAAGGCGGGGGTGGTGCCGCGCGGCGTGGCCAGGCTGAAGGCGGCGGGCGTGCGCTTCGGCCTCGGCGACGACGCCGGGGCCACCAACGGCGCGCAGTACTTCGGGTTCGGCTCGCACATGGAGATGGCGAGCATGGTGGAGGCGGGGCTGACGCCGGAGGAGGCCATCACCGTGGCCACCCGCAACTCGGCGGAGATTCTCGGGCTCGACCGGCTCGGCACGGTGGCCGCGGGCAAGAGCGCCGACTTCATCGTGCTCGACGCGAACCCGCTCGAGAACATCCACAACACACGCCGCATCAACGCCGTCTATCTTCGCGGGCAGGCGGTGGACCGCGCGGCGCTGCGGGCGAAATGGACCGGGGCGCGGGCGACCCGGTAGCTACTTGGCCCGGCCGGCGAATCCGCGCGCGATCATCTGCACCCGGTAGAGCGAGCCGGCGCCGGCAATGTAGAGCGTGCGCTTCTCCGGGCCGCTGAAGGCGAGATTCTGACAGTCCGCCGGCGGGCACTTCACCGGAATCGTGCCGAGGTGCCGCCCCTCGGCGCCGAGCACCTCGACGCCGCCGCCGGTGGCGACGTAGAGGCGGCCGTCGTTGTCGATCGTCATCCCGTCGGCGAAGGTCGGCACGCCGCCGAGGCCGTTGTCGCGGGCGCTGCGCCCCGTGAGCGTGCCGAAGGGACGCCGGTTGCGCACCAGGCCGTCCCCCTGAATGTCCCAGGCAATCACCTCGGTCCCGTTCGAGTCGCTGACGTAGAGCACCTTTTCGTCGCGGCTCAACTGAATCCCGTTGGGCCGGATCATCGTGACCTCGATCCGGATGGCGCGGCCGCCGGGCGGGATGTAGTACACCGCCGGCGGCAGCCGCGGCCCGAGCGGCCTGCCGAGCCGCTTCACCAGCGCGTCCGCCTGCTGCCTGGTCAGCCCGGGATCGGTGAAGTAGACGCCGCCGCTTCTGGCCGCGACGAGATCGTTCGGCCGGCTGAACGGCTGCCCGTCGTAGCTGTCCGCGAGCGTCGCCACGCTGCCTGGCGGATAGATCACGCCGATGCGCGTCGATCCATCCCATGCCTGCGCCGAGATCAGGCGTCCCCGGGCGTCCTCGGTCACCCCGTGTGATTCGTTCGAGTCGGCCACCAGCACCGAGACCTCGCCGGTCTGCGGGTTCAGCCGGTGGAGGCGGCCGGCGCCAGGCTCGGAGAAGACGAGCGTCCCGTCGGTGAGCCCGATGGGATCGTCGAGTCCGTTGAATCCGGTCAGGACTTGGTCGATTGCCGCGCCGCCTCTCACCACGCCGGCGATTTCGCTCGCGGTCCCGGCGGCGACCGGCGCCTGTGCGGCCTGCCCGCGGGCGTCGCTCGGCCCGGCCTGCAGGCACAGGAGGCACAGCGCCGCCATCGAGGTGAGACCGGGCGGCTTCATGCGTTGCCTCGGCCGCCCGGCGAGGCCACATGCGTCGGGTGCAGCGGCCGCACGACCGCCGGCGCACGGTCCAGCACATACCGCACCGCCGCCGTCCGGTTCTCGACGCTGAGCTTCTGGTACACCCGCTCGCAGTGCTTGTCCACGGTGCGGGCCCGGACGCTCAGGATGACGGCAATCTCGGCGTTCGTCTTGCCTTCGACCAGCCACGTCAGCACCTCGGCCTCGCGAGCCGTGAGCTTCCACTCGTCGAGCGCCTCGGGGGGAATGGAGTGGCGCTCCTCCGTCAGGTGGAGTACCGGTCCGGCAGCCGAGTCGAGGAGGCGCACGACGAGCCGTCCGCGCGGGCCGTCGACCGTGAGCGGCAGATGCGGCACGGGCAGCCGGTCCTTCGACCCGAACTCCTTCATTTGCGCCGTCAGCCAGCGTTCGATCGGTTCGGGCAGCCGCGCCGCATCCCGGCCGTTGCGCTCGAAGAACGCGTTCAGCGCCGCCCGGGCCGCCGGCGTCGCCGCCAGGACGCGTCCGTCGCGACCGAGCACGACGGCGCCGTTGTGCCGGCCGTCGATGACGGAGGTCAGCCCGGACACGACGAGCGAGTTCTGGTACGCCTGCACCAGGTGCGGCCGCAGCAGGTTGAGCATCGTCCGGTCGCGCTCGGTGAAATCCGGATCGCGCCGGTGCAGGCCGAGCCCGACGACGAGCCCGTCGGCAAGAGAGGCAGCCACCGACGTGTTCAACGCGTGCTCGACGCCGATCCGCCGGTACCACTCGTTGTAGAACGTCGAGTCGCGGAACTGTCGCCGGGTTGAGAAGTCGGAGATCTTGTACGCGCTCGAGTCGCCGGTCCGCAGCATGTAGGCGAGCACCGGATGCTCGTGCATGACCTGCTGCCAGATGGAGATCAGACCGAGCGGAACGGCGGCTTCCGGCGCAACCCAGTGACGGGACGCGCCCGTGGACGGGCACATCTCGTCGAACGTGGTGATCTCGGAGGGAATCAGCGCCGGGAGCTGGACGAGGACGAGACGGACGAACGCCTCCGGCTCGAGCACGCCGTGCAGGTCGTGCACCAGCCGCCAGAGCGCGTCGAAATCGCGCGCCGACAGCCTTGGCGTGGAGCCCATCGCACCGAGCTTATCCGATCGAGGCTCGACGGGCGACGGCGGGTTTTTTCGCGGCGGTCCGGCGCGGGTGCAGCTCGCCGAGAGGCGTCCCATCGAGGACCTGACGCACCGCGGCGGTGCGATTCTCGACCCCGAGCTTCTGGTAGATCCGCTCGCAGTGCTTGTCGACCGTGCGCGGCTGCGTGGCCAGGATCCGCGCGATCTCGGCGTTCGTCTTCCCCTCGATGAGCCACCGCAGGACTTCGGCTTCGCGCCCGGTGAGTCGCCACGTCGCCAGGGGCGCGGGAGGCGCCGCCCGGGGATCGTCGCTGACGTGGAGGACGTGCCCGCTCGGTGTGTCGACGAAGCGGATTGCCAATCGGCGTCCGGCAACTCTCACGGCCAGCGGTTCGTGCAGCGTCGGCGGCTGAACGTCCGGAAACGGCTGCAGCCGTCGTCGGATCCAGGTGGTCAGCCGAACCGGCAGCCGCAGCCGTCGATTCCGGGCGTGCCTGAATCGCTCGTTGAGCGCGCCGTCGCCGGTTGCCGCGAGCGGGACGAGCAGTGCGTGCAGTTCGTGCAGCAATTGCCACAGCCGCGTCAGATCGTGTGCGGTGAGCCGCGACATCATGGCCATGCTGCCACTGCTCGCGGCGTAGCGGCATACGTGAATCTACGTACCAACGTGCACTGGTGCGCCGAACAGGTTGTCGATAGAGCGCCTGCGCCAGCGGCCGTTACGTGCGCCGCTTCGCGAAATAGTTCGCACTCGTGACGTTCGCGTGTGCGGAAGAGGCACATACGTGGATCCACGCATTGTCTGTCTTCTCGGTGGCACCTACCTTCTACGGAGGCGTTCATAGAAAGGACATCGCCAATGATTGCTGCGTGTGCCAGACGAGGGGCCTTCATCGCCATTCTTACGTTGTTCGTCTCCGGCGTGGCGGAGGCGAACGTCCAAGTCCTCGACCCGATTCCTCCAGGATCCGCGGCAACCTGGACCTATGCTCCTCACGATCCCTGCGTTGGGACCCGGACGTGGGGCGAGGTGCTGTCGCCATTCGACGGGTCGAGCGCGATTCGGGCCTTCATGGCCGGCTGCGGTTCCACGTGCGGCAGCTACTTCGTCTCCAAGGAGTTCAACTTTGGGAGTCCCGTGGACCGACAGTCAGCAAAGGTGGAATTCGACGGTGACTTCGATCTCCTTGGTGTGATTTCGCACAACCGAGCCCAAGCGTCCTTTGGATTCTTCAGTGGCGCGACGGACGTCGGATGGGTCAGGGTCGGATACGACCGGTTTGGGGAGGCGTTGAACGTCCCTGCCGGCACGCGTGCCACCGGCCGGTGGCAGGTTGGCATGACGAGCCTGTCAGGCGATCCCGATCGCGTGAGGGTCATACTCCATGTGCGTTCCTGCATGGGAGGCAACGGCCAGGTGACGGTGGACAATCTTGCGCTGGACGGCGGCGAGCCTCTGCCTCCGACAACGACCCTGACGTTCCGTCCCGGCCCCGGCGCAAATAACGGGTCGGACGAAGGCAGCGAGACAGCCGGCAAGGACACGTGGGACTGGCACACCGACGACGACCCTTACCGTGCCACGCTCAACCTGGGCAGCCACTCGCTGCTGGCTCACTGGAACAGCACCTGCAACGGCTGGCACGCCCGCAGCTACCTCCAGTTCGACGTCTCGTCGCTGCCCACCGCGGCGGACGTGACGAGCGTGAAACTCAAGCTGTACATGAAGCTTGGCGGGTCCTACGGTGCGGAACCGCCAACGTCCACCTTCGTTGTCCAGCGGGTTACGGTCCCGTGGAACGAAATGACGCTGACCTGGAACACGCGTCCACCGGTGTCCCCGTCCGTCGAAGCCTCGGTGACGTTGCCCTCGAGCGGCAACCCCGGGTTCCTGAATTTCGCCGAGATCGACATCACGAACCTCTACAAGAGCTGGCGCGACGAGAGTCAGCCGAACTACGGGTTCGCCATCAGCCGCTCGAACGCCGTCTGCGAGAACGGAAACTACTACTACTTCTGGTCGTCGGACAACGAGGAGGCGGACAAGCGGCCGGCCCTGGTGATTACTCACCTCGCGGAGCCCGAGGACACCACGGCTCCGGAGATGTCCGTGCCGAACCAGATCAACGCCGAGGCGACCTCCGGCGCCGGGGCGACGGTCGGCTACGTGGCCTCCGCGCTCGACGACGTCGATGGCGCCGTGGCCGTCAGTTGCGAGCCGGCGTCGGGATCGACGTTCCCGCTCGGCACGACGACCGTGACGTGCGAGGCGACTGACGCCGCGGGCAACACCGCCAGCGCGTCGTTCGACGTGGCGGTGGTGGACACGACGCCGCCGGTGCTGACGATGCCGGGCGACGTGACGGCCGCGGCCACGGGCGCGGGGGGCGCGGCGGTGAGCTTCTCGGCAACGGCCAGCGACAGCGTCGACGCCTCCGTGGACGTCGCCTGCGTGCCGGCGTCTGGCTCGATGTTCCCGATTGGCACGACGACGGTTTCGTGCACCGCGACCGACGATTCGGGCAACAGTGCCGCCGGGTCGTTCAGCGTGCAGGTGAACGTGACGCTCGACGCCGTCGAGGCGCTGATTCGCAGCTGGATCAGCAACGGCGGCGTGGCCAACTCGGTGATCGTCAAACTGCGGCACGGCTCGCTCGGGGCGTTCGAGAACGAGCTCCGGGCGATCAGCGGCAAGTGGCTGACGCCGGCGCAGGCGGCCGAGCTGCTGGTGCTCGCGTCGTATCTGTAGAGTCGGCAATTGCGGCGACCGGCGCTCTCGGCGAGCGCCGGTCGCCCCCGTCCGGGAGTGGTCCCTCCGAAGCCGGACGCCGCCTCCCTTAACCTGGATTATTCACGAACGCGTCGTTCACACTGCTGGGTTCTCCCTTCTCCGTTCGTGTTCCGGTTCGGTGCTGCCGTTCCTCGTTCCCCGTCGAGCCGGTTCGAGGTGTTCCGGCGAGGACGAGCCAGAGACCTCCGCCCAGTGAACCGCGAACCCGCGAACCGACCGTGAACACGAACCGAGCACCACGCACCGAGAAGCGTGAACGACTGATTCATGAATAGTGCGGCTTAGCGCAGGTGCGGGCGGAGAATGTCCGTCCAGATCTCGTACCCCGCCTCGGTCATGTGCTGGCCGTCCTGGATGAACAGATCGGGGCGCGGCTGCCTGTCGGGTCCGAGCATCGCCTTTTCCACGCTGATATACGTGATCCCCTCATGGCGACCGGCGATCTCGCGCAGCCGCCGGTTCGTCTCGAGCATCTGATCGTTGAAGCGCCAGCGCGCCGGCGTCGGCTTGAGGCCGATGACGAGGATGCGCGTCTGCGGCAGGGCGCCGCGCACGGTCCTGACGAACCGTTCGAATCCGGCCGCCACCGCTTCCGGCGCCACGCCGCGGGCGATGTCGTTCTCGCCGGGGTAGAGGACGACGATGCGGGGCTGGTACGGAAGGACGGTGCGCGGGGCGAAGTGGGCCGTGTCGGCCATCTCGGATCCGCCGAACCCGCGGTTGATCACCGGCAGGTCCGGGAAGAAATGCGCGACGTTCCAGCGCACGATGCTCGACGCGCCCACGAAGACGACGCCTCCTCTCGGCGGCGGACTCCTGCGATCCTGTTCCTCGAAGGCGGCGACGGACGGTTCCCACCGGTCGGGATCCCTCGGCGGCGCCTGCGCGGCAAGGACCGCGGACGCCCAGAAGGGCACCACCACGAGAACCGAGGCAACGACACGGCGCACCGCTGAACGAACCTGCCGCACGGGCAACCTCCTGGTCACGGGGCGGTCCACTATACTTGCCTCGCCGGGAGGTGACAATCATGACTGGTCGAACGCTGCTGCGCGCCCCTGTCGTGATCGCGCTGGGAACTCTCTTCCTCTGGGGCTGCGCGTCGGAACCCCGTGCCGAGGAGACTCGCACCGGGGAAACGCCTGCCGCCGCCGCGCATCCCGAACAGGCGCTGCTCGAGGAGCTGGCGCTCGCCAACCGGATCCTCGCGCGTGAAGCGGACATCCTGGACATCCAGGGGCACGTGACCGCGCGCAGCCGGACGAATCCGAATCATTACTACATCGCCCGGTTCCTCTCGCCCGGCGGGGTGTCCACGAGCGACTTCATCGAGAACGATCTCGACAGCAATTCCGTCAATGGTCCGCGCGACGATCAGGCGCGGGAAACCTAATCTGCACGGCGAGATCTACAAGGCCCGGCCCGACGTGAAGGCCGTGCTCTACGCGCGGCCGCCCGAGGTCGTCGCCTTCACGACCGGTCCCCTCACACTGCGTCCCATCGTCAACGGCGGCGGATTCCTCGCCAACGGCCTTCCGCTCGTTGCCAGTCCCGCGACCGGGAGTGCGGTCGTCGAGGCGTTGGCGAAGAGGGCAGGCGTGCTCCTCGCCGGTGACGGCTTTGTGCTGACGGCGGGGTCGATATACGACCTGGTGAACCGCGCCTATCAACTGCGGATGAACGCGAAGATCCAGCAGCAGGCGATCGCGCTGCGGGCCAAGGTGACGTATCTCGAACCGCTGCCCGGATCGCCGCCGCCGTCGAACGAGCCGGCGGCGCCGGCCAGGCAGCTCGGGCCGCCCGAAGGGCGCGGGTGGGTCTACTGGAGCCAGAACGTCACGCTCGAGGAGTGACGGGTTCGCCGGCGCGCAGGGCGCTCGGCAGAGGGGCCGATCGGGGCGACATGCGTCCCGGAACCGCATTCGAGGTGCGGTTTCGGGACCACGACCAGCAGGATCGTTCTGGCCGAACGCTCGCGCCTCCGCTACGCCTCGACAGCAACAGGCGCGACGGCACCGGCTTCACGCCAGACCGGACGTAGACGACACCAGCAGGGCGTAATAGGCGAGGCCGCCAATCCAAGAGCCCACCATGAAGAGAACATCGATGGTATTCATCTCCCCTCCTTCACCAAGTACAAACGCCCCAGCCCGGTAGGGCGAACACCAGGATGAGGAGAGACGCAGGATTGGCACAATCGGCGTCTTGCCACGTCTCTTGCCGCGGCTCATAATCGCCCCCACCGGAGGGACATCGCCATGGTCGAGCGTGCGTGCGTGTTCGGACTGCTGCTCATCGCTTCTGCCGTATCCGGATGCACCCCTTCACGCGACCCGGCGGCCGAGGACGCGCCCGCGCCGGCCGCCGTGACCGCCACGCGGCTCGCGGCGGCCGAGACGGAGCCCGGCCAGTGGATGTCGCACGGCCGGACCTACGGCGAGCAGCGGTTCAGCCCGCTCGATCGGATCGACGCCCAGAGCGTCGGCCGGCTCGGCCTCGCGTGGTACGCCGATCTCGATTCGCGGCGGGGCCAGGAGGCGACGCCGATTGTCGTCGACGGCGTGCTGTACGTCTCGACGGCGTGGAGCCGGGTGAAGGCGTACGACGCCGCCACGGGCAAGCCGCTCTGGGCGTACGACCCGGAGGTGCCCGGCGAGTGGGCCGTCAACGCCTGCTGCGACGTCGTCAATCGGGGCGTCGCCGTGTGGAACGGCAAGGTGTTCGTCGGCTCCTTCGACGGACGCCTCATCGCGCTCGACGCCGCGACCGGCCGGGAGCTCTGGGACGTCAATACGATCGACCGCAGCAAGCCCTACACGATCACCGGCGCGCCGCGCGTCGTCAAGGGGAAGGTGCTCATCGGCAACGGCGGCGCCGAGTTCGGCGTGCGCGGGTACCTGTCGGCCTACGACGCGGAGACGGGACAGCTCGCGTGGCGCTTCTACACCGTGCCGGGCAATCCCGCCGACGGCTTCGAGAGCCCGGCGCTGAAGATGGCCGCCTCCACGTGGAGCGGCGAGTGGTGGAAGCTGGGCGGCGGCGGCACGGTGTGGGACTCGATGGCCTACGACCCGGAGCTCGATCTGCTCTACGTCGGCGTCGGGAACGGCTCGCCGTGGAACCACTTCCTCCGCAGCCAAGGGAAGGGCGACAACCTCTTTCTCGCCTCCATCGTCGCGCTCGACCCCGACGACGGGTCGTACGTCTGGCACTACCAGACCTCGCCGGGAGAGACGTGGGACCACACGGCGACGCAGCACATCATCGTCGCGGACCTCGATTTCGAGGGCGGGACGCGCCGCGTGGTGATGCAGGCGCCGAAGAACGGCTTCTTCTACGTGCTCGACGCCAAGACCGGCCAGCTCGTCTCGGCGGAGAAGTTCACCGAGACGAGCTGGGCCACGCACGTCGATACGAAGACCGGCCGGCCGGCCGAGACGCCGGGTGCGCGCTTCTACAGTACGCGCCGGCCGTTCGTCTCGCTGCAGAATCCAAACGGCGCGCATACGTGGCATCCGATGTCGTTCAGCCCGCGTACCGGCCTCGTCTACCTGCCGGTGCACATGGCGAACTACACGTTCGCGCACGATGACGCGTTTCGGCCGTCGCCGCTCACGACGAACCTCGGCATCCAGCGGAGCAACGCCCCGGCGGACCCCGCGGCGCGGGCGGCGGCCATGCAGAAGACGCTCGCCACCGTCGGCGGCCGGCTCATTGCGTGGGACCCGGTGCGGCAGCGCGAGGTGTGGCGCGTGCCGCGCGAGGGCGCGGCCAACGGCGGCGTGCTCTCCACCGCGGGCGGGCTCGTCTTCCAGGGGACCGGCACCGGACGCGTCGAGGCGCTCGAGGCGACCACCGGCAAGGAGCTCTGGGCGGCCGAGACGCAGACGGGCGTGATTGCCGCGCCGATGAGCTACTCGGTGGGCGGCACGCAGTATGTCGCGATCGTGGTGGGTACCGGCGGGTCGTGGGCGATGTCTGGCGCCCGGGCGAACGCGAAGGGGAACTCGCTCCCGAACATTTCGCGTCTGCTCGTCTACGCGCTCGACGGCAAGGCGGCGCTTCCGCCGCCGCCGCCGCTCCCGGAGCGGAGGCTCACGCCGCCGCCGGCCGTTGCCGCCGCGGCGGTCGTCGCGCGCGGCGAAGCCGAGTACCGGAACTACTGCGGGCGGTGCCACGGCCCGGACGGGGCGGTCAACTTCGGCATCCTGCCGGACCTGCGCTACAGCGCGGCGCTCGCGTCGAAGGAGGCGTGGGCCGCCGTCGTCCTTGGCGGCGCGATGAAGGCCAACGGGATGGCGTCGTTCGCAGAGGTCCTCGACGCGGACGAGGCCGAGGCCGTTCGGGCCTATGTCATCGCGCAGGCGCACGCGGGACTGCAGGCACCGGTGTCGAGCAGCCGGTGATGAAGGGCTACTCGGTTGCCTTGTCCTTGATCGCCTGCGTCATCGTCCACCGGTACAGCACGTAGGTGCGGCCGGGGGTTTCGACGCGAACCGTCCTGTCGGGCATCCAGTCGCCCATGCCGAAGTCGTTCGACACGACGCGCGCGCCGGGGCGAAGCTGCTTCCAGAGCAAGGGGCGCATCCGCAGGTTGAAGGCTTCGCCCATGAACAGGAACACGACCGTGGCGTCGGACATGTCGACGCCCAGCGCATTGCCCCAGCGGATCTCGATTTGGTTCTCGAGGCCGGCGGCGTTCACGGCCGCATAGGCCACCTCCGCGAGGTCCGGGTCGATGTCGACGCCGAGCCCCCTTGCCGCTCCGGCCTGGACGGCGGCGATGAGCACCCGGGCGTCGCCGCACCCGGGCTCGTAGACCACGTCATCGCTCGTGAGGCCGGCCAGCGCGATCATGGCGGGAACGACAGCCGACGGGGTGCCTTCGTAGCCGTACGCGGCGGAGGCGCCGCGGTGTTCCTCGGCGGCCGGGCCGAGCCTGCCGTCTCCCTCGAGGCGGACCGCCGTGTCCTGTGCGGCCGCTTCGCCTGCGAAGAGGACGCCGCTGACGAGGAAACCCCACGCGAGCAGCACTGGACGCATGGAAAGCGGCCGAATCCTAGCATGACCCCCGGCCTTTTCCCTTGACAGGCGCATGGTCGGCTCGGAAGATGGGCCTTTCCGTGGATCCCGCTCGGGGCCACGTCGCGGAGGACATCGATGCGAAAGGTTCTTTCGGCTCTTACCGTCGCCGTGCTGCTGGCCCTCGCCGGCGCCTCGGTCCCGGCGCTGCAGGCTCAGACGGCGGAACGGTTCGGTCTTGGCATGTTTGCGTATCAGAATCGGACCTTTCTGGGCGTGGTCATACGGCATCCGCTCGAGCCGCAGCAGGTTGGCGGGTTCGTCGTGGAGCTGCCGCCGGCGGCGAAGGCGGCCAACGTGACCGGCATTCCCGGCGACCTGCTGTCGATCATGGACCAGTGGAGCACGGTGGGCCCCAGGATCAAGCAGATTGTCGCGCAGGTGGGCCCGATGCTTCCGGCGAAGCGGCCGGCCTACGTCCACGACTACAGGGCGGTGGACGCGCTGCGGCCGTTCGTGCCGCGGCTGGCTTTCTACGGCTTCTCCAATTACCGGCCGGCGCCGGGGACTCCGCCGCCCGCGGCGGCGCGCAAGATCCCCGAGTCGATGCCGGGCATCTGGGAGCGCGCGGCGAGTGACGATCGGCCGCAGAACCCGCGCCTCTTCATGATTCCGAACACGCCGGAGGTCTTCATCGGCGACGGCGACCCGGTCGTCAACTGGCACGCCGACCGGCGCAAGGACTACGAGTACGAATGCGAGCTGCTCGGCATCGTCGGCAGGCCGATGCGCCGCGTCCCGGTGGACCAGGTGAAGAACTACATGTTCGGCTACGCGAACACGAACGACATCTCCGATCGCCAGGAGCGATCGCCCGACCCGATCCGCCAGGACTGGCTGGTGCAGAAGGGATGGGACAGCTTCAAGCCGGTCGGCCCGTTCGTCGTCCCGCAGGAGTTCGTCGATCCGCTCAACCTGCAGTTGAAGATGACGGTGGCCGGCACCCTCGTGCAGAATTCGAACACGAACCAGGCGTGGCACAGCATGTACGAGTACGCGGCTTACCTCTCGAACATGCTCACCTTGCCGGTGGGCACCGTGATTGCCCTCGGCACGCCTCCCGGATCGCACGGCGGCCTCGGCCGGCACCTGATCCCAGGGGACGTCCAGGTCTGCTCCTACGAGGGGCTCGGCACGCTGACCAATACGCTCGTGGCCGAGAGCTCGCCCCGGACGACGACCAGCTCGCGGTAGCCCCGGGCGACGGCTGCGCCATGAAGACGCGACACTGGCTCGTTGCCTGGCTGCTCGTTCTTGCGTGGTCGACTCCGGCGCCGGCGCAGTTGGCGCCGCCGAACGACATGGGTGTGGCGCTCGGCCACATCCATGTGGCGGTGAAGGACGTCGAGGCGCAGAAGCGGTTCTGGACCGACGCGCTCGGGGGGACGCTGGTCACCAACGGCCCGCTCACGCTGGTCCAGTTCCCCGGCGTGTTCATCATGCTCCGGCAGGCGGATGCTGCAGAGCCGGCCGCCGGATCGGTCTTCGATCATTTCGGGTTCGTGTACAAGGACATCGCCGCCGCGCGCGCCCGCTGGAAGGCGGCGGGCGTGAAGTTCGACGTCGGAGAGGTGAATCCGAATCAGGGATACGTCTACGCCCCCGACAGCGGGATTCGCGTGGAGGTATTCGGCGACCCGTCGCTGCCGGGATCGGTCGGCATGGATCACGTGCACCTCTATCCGACCGAGGCGGACATTCCGGCGATGCAGGCGTGGTACGCCAGGGTCTTCGGAGGCTTGCCCGGCAAGCGCCAGCGCGTGGCGAGGCCGGGGCTCATCGACTGCGACTACTTCCATCGGTTCAATCTCTCGTTCTCGGCCGGCGCCGGGAAGCTCGCGCCGACCAGGGGCCGCGCGATCGATCACCTCGGCTTCGACGTGAAGAACATCGAGGAGTTCGAGAAGAGGCTCGCCGCCGATGGCCTGAAGTTCGACGCGCCGCCGCGCCAGGTTCCGAATACGCGGACGAGGGTCGCGTTCCTGACCGATCCCTGGGGCACCTATATCGAGGTGACCGAAGGGCTGGCGCCCTGACCTGGGAGGCAGCATGACGCGAACGTTCTCTCGCTTCGTCATCGGACTTGGGCTGGTGAGCTGTCTGCTCCTGGTGCTCACGATGCCCGTGAGAGGGCAGTCGGGCGCGAGGACGGGCGAATGGCGGACCTACGGCGGCGACCTCCGCCAGACCCGCTACTCCCCGCTCGATCAGATCGACGCCGACAACTTCAGCAAGCTGGAAGTCGCGTGGCGGTTCAAGACCGACAACCTCGGTCCGCGTCCTGAATTCAATCTCCAGACGACCCCGCTGATGGTTGGCGGCGTGCTCTACGCGACGGCGGGCACGCGCCGCTCCGTGATCGCGCTGAACGCCGGCACGGGCGAACTGCTCTGGAAGTTCAGCCTGGATGAGGGCAAGCGCGGCGAGGCGGCGCCGAGGCAGTTGTCGGGCCGAGGGGTGGCGTACTGGACCAACGGGAAGGAAGAGCGGATTCTCTACGTCACGCCGGGCTATCAGCTCGTCGCGCTCGACGCGAAGATCGGCCGTCCGGTGCCCACCTTCGGCAGGAACGGCATCGTGGATCTCAAGCTCCAGAACGACCAGGAGATGGATCTCGTCACCGGCGAGATCGGGCTGCACGCGGCGCCGGTCGTCTCCGGGAACACGATCGTCATCGGCGCGGCGCACCTGTCGGGCGCGGCGCCCAAGAGCCGCAGGAACCAGAAGGGGTACGTTCGCGCCTTCGACGTGGTGACGGGCAAGCGCCTCTGGATCTTCCACACGATCCCGCGGCTCGGCGAGTTCGGCATCGACACCTGGGAGAACGAGTCGTGGAGCTACACCGGCAACGCGGGCGTGTGGGCGCACATGGCCATAGACGAGGAGCTCGGCCTGGTGTACCTGCCGGTCGAGGATGCCACCGGCGACTACTACGGCGGCCATCGTCCCGGCGCCAATCTGTTCAGCTCCGGCCTGGTCGCCCTGGACCTCCGGACCGGCCAGCGCAAGTGGCACTACCAGTTCATCCATCACGACATCTGGGACTGGGACATTCCGTGCGCGCCGATCCTCGCCGACATCACCGTGAACGGCAGGCAGATTCGGGCCATCGCGCAGCCGACCAAGCAGTCGTGGGTCTACGTCCTCGACCGGGCGACCGGACAGCCCGTCTGGCCGATCGAGGAGCGGCCCGTTCCGAAAGGTGACATCCCGACCGAGTGGTATTCGCCGACGCAGCGGTTTCCGACCAGGCCGCCCGCCTTCGATCGGCAAGGGGTCACCCTCGATGACCTGATCGACTTCACGCCGGAGCTGAAGGCCGAGGCGGTAAAGATCGCGTCACGCTACAAGATCGGCCCGATCTTCACCCCGGCCGTCGTCAGCCGGTTCGAGGGCCCGCTCGGGACGCTCATGCTGCCGTCGGCGGGCGGCGGCGCGAACTGGCCGGGCGGCTCCTACGACCCGGACACGGGCATCCTCTACGTCTATTCGACGACGACGGTGACGCCGCTGGGGCTCATCAACGACCCGAAGCGGTCGGACATGGACTACATCCGCGGCGTCGCCCCGAACCCGAAGGCGCCTCCGCCGGCGACCGCCGGTGGAGGTGGAGGCGGGGACGAGGGCGGCGGAACGGTCACCGTGCAGGGGCTCCCGCTCATCAAGCCGCCCTACGGACGCATCACGGCAATCGATCTCAACAAGGGCGAGATCGTGTGGCAGATCGCCCACGGCGAGACGCCGGACAACATCCGCAACCACCCGGCGCTCAAGGGCCTGACCATCCCGCGCACGGGGCGCCAGGGACGCCTTGGAACGCTGACGACGAAGACGCTCGTGATCGCCGGCGAAGGCGGGTTCTTCACGCTGCCCGATGGCCGCCGCGGGGCGATGCTCCGTGCCTACGACAAGGCGACGGGGCAGGAGCGGGGGGCGATGTACATGCCGGCGCCGCAGACCGGATCGCCGATGACTTACATGCTGGACGGCCGGCAGCACATCATCGTGGCCATCGGCGGCGGCAATTACAGCAGCGAGCTGCTCGCACTGCGCCTACCCAGGGAGTAGCGCGGGCGGCGCAGGAGGTGACATGGCCCGTTCGGCGACGATTCTCATCGCGGCGGCAGTCCTGCTGGCCGGCGGGCCGGCTGCCGCGGCCGGGCAGGGTCCCTCACGCGGTCCCGAGCGTCCGAATGTCGTCCTGATCGTCACCGACGATGTCGGCTACGGCGACTTCGGGGCGTATGGGGCGACCGACATCAGGACGCCGCACATCGACCGTCTGGCGAAGGAAGGGGTCAGGCTGACCGACTTCTATGCCGCGCCGGTCTGCACGCCGACGCGCGCGTCGCTCATCACCGGACGATATCAGCAGCGGGTCGGTCTGGAAGAGGCGCTTGCGAGCGCCGGGCCGAGGGACCGCGGGCTGCTCCCGACGGGCCGCTCGCTGCCCCAGTTGCTGAAGAAGAACGGGTACGCCACGGGACTCATCGGGAAGTGGCATCTCGGCTGGAAGCCCGAGTTCGCCCCGAACGAGCACGGCTTCGACTACTTCTTCGGTTTCAAGAGCGGGGCCATCGACTTCTACACCCACGAGGCCGCCAGCGGCCTCGACGACTTGTTCGAGAACACGACGCCCGTCCAAGTCGACGGCTACATGACCGACCTGATCACGGCTCGCGCCGTCAGGTTCATCGAGCAGCACGCGGCCGAGCCGTTCTTCGTGGATGTCTCCTACAACGCGGCCCACTGGCCGTGGCAGCCGCCGGATCGCTACGTGAAGGCGAGGCAGGTGGCGCTGCAGGCGCCGACCGACGATCCGCCGCCGACCAGGCGGGACTATGCGGCGATGCTGGAGCGGGCCGATGCGGGCATCGGCGAGATTCTGCGGACGCTGGCGACGCTCGGGCTCGAGCGGAACACGCTGGTCGTCGTCACCAACGACAACGGTGGCGAATGGCTGTCGCGGAACACGCCGCTGTCGAACCGGAAGGGGACGCTGTGGGAAGGCGGGGTGCGCGTGCCGGCGATCTTCCGCTGGCCCGGGCGGCTGCCGGCCGGCAGGACCAGCGGCCAGCCGGGCATCTTCATGGATCTCACCGCGTCGATTCTCGCCGCGACCGGGACGCCCGTGCCGCCCGAGGCGCGCCTCGAAGGCATCAATCTTCTCCCGATCCTGGCCGGCCAGGCGCCGCCCGTCGAGCGCACCTTCTTCTGGCGCACGCGGACGCAGAAGGCCGTGAGGCGAGGCGACTGGAAGCTCCTGGTCGAAGGGAACGCGCTGTTCGTCTTCAACCTGCGCGCGGATGTCGGCGAACACGACGATCTGGCGCGAGAGCGCGTCGATCTCATCCGCGCGCTGCGTCCGCTCATCGCGTCGTGGGAAGCCGACGTGGACGCGGAGCGCAAGGCGCTCGCCCCGTGACGCGGGAAGCCGTGCGCCAGCCGGCTATCGTCCGGCAGCCGACCGCACGCCGTCTTCCGCCAGCCTCGCCCGTCCGGCGGGGCTGGTGATCAGGGCGACGAAACCGCTCGCCGCCGGAGACAGACCGGCCCGGTGCCACAGGGAATAGGTGGTCGCCAGGTCGAACTCCTTCGGGAAGGGACCGACGAGCGCCGCGCGATTGGCCTGGACGATCTCGCTCGTCTGGGTGACGCCCAGATCGACCGTCCCCTCGAGCACGAGGCGCATCGTCTCGACGCCGTCCTGGGCGAGCGTAGCCTTCTTCAGCACTTCGTCCCTGATGCCGAGCGTCTCGATCACCTTCATGAAGTGCGTGCCCGCGGTGGCGCCCCTGGCCGGGTCGGAGAAGGCGATGCGGCGCGCCGAGCGCAGCGCCGCCTTCAGCTTCTCCGGCGTCGAGATGTCCGGCTTCGGGGATCCCGGCGGCGCGGCAAAGCCGGCCACCGTCTCGCCGAGGCGATAGCTCGTCCCGCCGGCGAGCCGGCCGTTCTTCTCCCCCTCGCCGACGAGCGCCTGCGTCGTGATGAGGAGCGCCGCATCCGGGTCCGCGAGGAAGCGCTTGTTGGCGGCCCCCGCCGTGTCGAAGACGACGGTGACCGTGTGGCCCGTCTTCGCCTCGTAGTCGGCGGCCAGCTTCAGGAAGGGGGCCTTCACGCCGGCGGCGGCATGGACCTTCAGCTCTTCGCCGAAGGCGGACGACGCGAGGGGGAAGGCCAGCGCGAGCGGCAGGAGTCGCAGTCGCATGGCGCCGATTATCGTCGATTGGAGTGGGCCGTCAACGGAGGGGTGTGGCTGGGAGGCAGGGATTCGAACCCCGATAACGCGGTCCAGAGGCGGCCCAATCGACGTGGGTGATTCTGGGTTGCTTCGGTTTCCTTAGGAAAATCGGGCAGATCGTCGGGCGTCTCCGGTCGGGGACGGCCCCTTCGTGCGCAATCTGTCAAGTGTTCGTCAAGGGCGCAAATGGCGCATAATGGATGGCCATATGGCCAAGACCGCAGCCGCCGCGCTTCATGAGGGAACCGAGACCACCAAGGACCTCGATCGCTTTCGGCAGCAGCTCCGAGCGGGTCAGCCCGGGCCGCACGCGTACGTCGTCCTGTTGGGCCTCGATACGTTCGACGCGCCAGGCTTGCTCCGAGCGGTTCAGCGCGGCATCCCGTATCGCGCGTTCGAGCGATTCCAGCGAAACACTTCGCTGTCGGTTGATCGCCTTATCGACCTCATCAACATTCCACGCCGCACGCTGACGCGCCGCAAAACAGACAGCCGATTCCTTTCGGATGAATCCGATCGCCTTCTACGGGCCGCCAGACTGTTCGGAAAGGCGCTCCAGCTCTTTGAAGGCGATCGCGATGCCGCAGTGGAATGGCTCACAACAGCACAGCCGGCCTTGGGCGGCGGTATTCCTTTGGACCTTGCGCGTACCGAGCTAGGTGTTCAAGAGGTGGAGCGGCTGGTCGGCCGCCTCGAGCACGGCGTCTTCTCGTAGTGGCGATTACGGCTTGGCGGATCGTCAAGGCCAGACACGCCGCGAACGCTTTCGATGGCGAGGGCGCTCGTCTCGAAGGCGGACGCTGGAATTCACCAGGCACGCCCCTCGTCTACGCGTCCGAGAGCGCGGCGTTAGCGACGTTGGAGCTGTTAGTCCACCTGCGGCGCCGGTCGATCCTGAGTGCGTACGTCCTCATCGCCTGTACGTTCGATGAAGCCCTTGTGGAGCGTCTCGACTCGAAGCGCCTTCCCCCTAACTGGCGCTCGTATCCGGCTCCGCCCGAGCTCCAGCTGATTGGTGACGAATGGGTTAAGGCGGGCAGGTCAGCGGTCCTGAAAGTGCCGAGCGCTGTCATTGAATCGGAGTTGAACTACCTGTTGAATCCGCGACACCAGGATTTCGGAGCCGTTCGCGTCGGCGATCCACATCCATTCGATTTCGATGAGCGTCTATTAAGGCGTTGAACGGCCCGATTCAGTCAGACCTCGGCGACTCCAAGGCCGGTGAGGTACTGGTAGGTGTCGTCGTAAAACGACGGAGCACGAGTCGGGTCCGACTCGTCGCCAGGCGGCACGAAGATGACCATTCCCTGGCGCGCCCGTGTCAACAGAACGCGGTAGGCGTTCAGCAGATAGCGCTTCCGGTCTTCCTTGTGGACTGTCGTCCATCCGTCTCCGCGAAACGAGTGGTAGCGCCATGACTCCGCATGGCGTCGCAAATCTGCATCCCACGTCACGCAGACCCAGTCGAGCTCGAGACCCTGCACCTGAAATTCGGTTGCGGCATCCTCCAGGTAATAGCTCGATCGCGTGTCATGCCTGTCGTTCAGGAACCACTGGACCGGATCGACGTTGACGCGGACATCGATCGCGTGTGGCTTGAGGCGTTGGGCCTGCGACGATGCGACCAGCCCGTAGCGCTCGGAACCACGAGCGTGGCTGCGGATCCATGTCTTCGCGCGTGCCAGGTCGCGCGTGACGACAATCGGATACCGCCGCGTAACCTCCCGGAGCAGTGTTCGGGCCGAGACTACGTCACTGTCGAGAACAGCCTTGACGAACGCGGACACCTTCTCCGCCCGGAACGATCGCATTGACGTTGCGAGATGGAGTCGATCGTCCCAGACGATCGACGCCACGGCGGCGAGGCGCTCCAGAGGTGACTGCGCCGCGTATTCAGAGTCGGTGAGATTCGGTGAAACATGAACACGCCAGTGCGGGAAGTGGAGCCGAACGGCCTCGAGCCATTCGCCGATCCCCGCCTCGCCCGTGTGGATCTCCTGCCCGCCTCCAACGAGACAGATGACAACCGCCCACGTATCGTGCCGGTCCAGATAGGAAATAAGGAACTCCGGTTCGGACTGGTCGAAAGTCGCAATCTTCTTCCGACGCTTCATGAAGTCGGCGGTCTTCGCCCGCGTCCACGCGCGCTGTGCTTCATCAAAGATGACCACGTGGTCGTAAGGGGCAATGGTCGTGCGCACGCCCTCATCCCGGAAGTGGTGGACGTTCTGAATGAACGGCTTCACCCTCTGGCGCACCGCCCCCTTCCGTTCGGTGTGTCCGATGCGCGCGAGTTCGTCACGCGTGAGCGCCTCCTGAAGAACAGCCACCAGCGGACCGTTTCCTGACAAATAGACCGCACGGGCTTCTCCCAACATCCGCCGCCGTGTCGCCACGTTCAAGCCCACGAGCGTCTTCCCGGCGCCGGGTACGCCCGTGACGAAGACGACACACTTGTCACGGTCGCCTCGGGAGCGCTCGATGATCTCCTCGACGCTGGCTGACGTGACGCGTAGGTTCTTGGCGCCGGCGTCGCTGCGCGAAATCGCCTCGACCGAGTGTCGCGCGTAGAGAGCCCGGGCCGCCTCAATGATGGTTGGCGTCGGCTGATATGGAGCGGCTCCCCAAGCCTCGCCGTCGATCGGAGGTCCGCTGGTCAGTGCGAGACCACGTTGAAGAACATCGCCGAGGTGGCGAGCGCCGCAACGATACGGCGGCCGCACGCCGTCCGGATATGGGCCCTGCCAGGTCTCATCGGCGGTGTCAGATTCCGTCGCCACGAGGACGGGACAAATCGGTGCGTCGTGACTCGCAGCGTGAAAGTTCTTGAGGTCCAACGCGTAGTCCCACGCCTGGTTGTAGTCGGGGAGACGGAACTGACGTTCTCCGCACTTGAACTCGATGGGAAAGATTGCTGGCCCAGAAACCAGCACGGCGTCGATTCGGCTGCCAAGGCGCGGGACGTCGAATTCGAGACAGAGAGTGCCAGATAGCCCCCGTAGAGCGACTCTTAGGATGTTCAACTCCTCTTCCCACGCCTGACGCTGCTCGACTTCGAGGTCGTAGATGTGTGCCGCACTCAGAGCACCAAGCACCTCGTACGGATCGGTAGCGAGAAAGAGATCCACGGGTCTGGAGTAGTACGCGGACGCGCGTGCAGATGGTTTGGTCAATGCCGCGCCCAAGAATACCGGAGGGACTGACCGGACCGCGTACGGACGCAGTCATAGCGGCCAGCTCGTCAACTTTTCGTCAAGAGCTCGAGGTCCCTACTCAATCGGACCGTCGTGACGGAACCGTCCAACTCCTTGACGTCCAGCAACTTCGTGGTGACGTTTACCAACGCAGCCGTGAAACGTTCAGAATGTGTTCGCAGACCACGTAATCGGGGATGGCGCGATCACCCGCGACTAAATGACTGACAGTCAGAGGCGTATTTGGCTGGGAGGCAGGGATTCGCCGAGCCAACCTCACGAAACACCAATAGACATGGGCCGTGTCGCTGGAACTCGCGAGAAGCCAGCGATTTAGCGTTTTCGCCTTCTGTCGTCGGCTTTCGTCCGTTCGCGTCCGTTTTCGTATTTTGCCAGCGCAATGACACTCGAAATGACACTCGACGTAAAGGGCTTCCCCGAGTTTCATCGAAGGGAATCTCCGGAGTGCACTCGGAACGTCTCCCACAAGGAGTAGATCAAGCCGATGGGCGCACGGCCGGAATGCCAGGGGGACGGTCAATCTGCCACCGTGGGTCACGGCTGTAGAATATGGAGACGGCCAACGCTGGCTGTACGGAGGTGACATGTCGAGAGTTGTTGCCGAACTGGAAGCACAGATCCGATCGTTGGACTCGGACGACAGGACGGGCCTCATTCGCGCACTGCTTGCCGAACTCGACGGACCAGTCGAGGCCGACGTTGAGCTGGCGTGGATCGACGAGGCCCAACGGCGACACCGCGAGGTTATTGACGGGAAGGTCCAGCCCGTTTCGGGCGACCGTGTCTTCGAAAACCTTCGCGCGCGCTTGAATCGATGAGACTTGAATTCCACCCGGAAGCGGAGTTGGAATTCATTGAGGCGGCGGCATACTACGAGCATCAGGTCTCTGGCCTCGGCCAGCGTTTCGGCGCGGATGTTCGACGGGCGCTCGACATTCTGCTGGCGCATCCAGAGATTGGAATCTCCGTCGACGCCGATCTACGCAAGTATGGTCTCCAGCGCTTCCCGTTCTCGCTGATCTACAGCCTGCCGCCCGATGTGGTGCGCGTCGAGGTCCTCGCCCATCAAAGCCGCCGCCCCGATTACTGGCGATCGAGAATCGACCGCTGACGCGCCTGACGGCGCATCGCAAGGTGCCGTAGTTTGCAACATCGAGATCACGAAGTTGCCGGGGCTACTGCGCGCTCGGACGCTGACGCCTGCATGGAACGCCCGCCAGCCCCGACGCCTGAGGGCGCAGCGGCCGGTCCGGTGCGCCCCGACCAACGGGGACGAGTGACCCATGGTCGTCGTACGCCGCACTCGTAAGCTCCTCGATCGGCTCGGTCACAGCACACCGTGTGAGGTGACGTCAACAACCACCCTCGGCGATTGTTACGCCACCGTCCTCTTCAGCAAACCTCAGGGCGTCGTGCTGCCGGTCAACGCAGCGACCCGCTTGTCCGTCGTTGTTCATGCCCACGGCCTGTGCTCGACGCTTCTTCGCCATGCGGCCACCTCGCACCGTCGATATCGGAGTTCAAAACGACGTCCCAGCTCCGTTTATCGCGTCTGTGGAAGAATACGTCGACTCGCCGACACCGATCCCAACTTCCGACAACGGGGAAGATATGCAGAGTCGTTCATCTCAGCCCGAGACGATCGCCATCACCGAGAGCGAGGCCTACCAGACGCTGCTCGCGCGCGCGCGCCGGCGAACGGGCGGCGTGCCGGCCGAGCGCATCGTGCGCCACGTCCTGTCGGTCACGCAGGGAGGCGACTGGCCCATCCAGCGCGACGCGCTCGAGGCGGTGCTTCGCCGCTGCGCGTCCACTCACGTGGACGAGATTCAGATCGTCGGACGTCCACGGAGCCGGCTGCTGGGTCTGTACGCGACCAGGCGCCGTGGGTCGCGCGCACGCCCGTACCGCACGCTCCTCCGTCGGATCGAGCCGCTCGACGGCAGTTGCGACTGCGCCGATTTCCTCCGGAACTCGCTCGGGCTGTGCAAGCACCTCGTCGCCGTCCTCGAGGACGTGGTCTCGAAGCGGCGTCGGGTGGATATCGAACGCGAGGAGGCTCCCGCGCCGGCACCGTTGCGGTGGGATCCCGTCCGCCCGCTGACCGGCCTTGGCCACTGGCTGGCGCGCGTGCGCTGGGTCGACGGTGTGCCCGATCGCGGTCTGCGGCGCTGGCTGCGCTCAACGAAGGGACGTGGCTGGACCGCCGCGATTCCCGAAGGGCTGCAGCAGCGGCGGACGCTCGTGGATCGGTTGCTCGGCGTGCTCAGCGACGGCAACAGCGAGCCGGCACTGCACGCACTGCTGCAGCAAGAGCGCGTGCGGCTCGCGCGTCAGGTGCAGACCGCGAGCACCCGGACGCGCCTGCACCGCGCGCTGCACACCCTCAAGCAATCGCTCTATCCCTATCAGCGCGACGGCGTTGACCGGTTCTTCGTGCGGGGACGCCTGCTCCTTGCCGACGATATGGGTCTCGGCAAGACCGCGCAGGCGATTGCCGCCTGCCACGCTCTTTGGCATGCTGGCCGCGTCCGCCGTGGCCTCATCGTTGTCCCCGCCGCGCTCAAGCCGCAGTGGCTTCGTGAGTGGCAGGCCTTCACCGACGCTCCGGCCACCGTCGTCGAGGGGACACCCTCCCAGCGCTGCGCGGCGTTCGAGGCGTGTCGGCGCGGATTCCTCCTGGGCAACTACGAGCAGCTCATTCGCGACATCGACGTCGTTCGCGAATGGGCGCCCGACATCGTAGTGCTCGACGAGGCCCAGCGGATCAAGAACTGGGCGACGAAGACCGCGCTGACCGTGAAGCGCCTGGATCCACCGTACCGTCTCGTGCTGACCGGCACACCGATGGAGAACCGGCTCGACGAGCTCGCGTCGATTGTCGAGTGGGTCGACGACCTGGCGCTGGAGCCGAAATGGCGCCTGGCCGCGTGGCACACCACGCCCGTGGATGGAACAACGGAGATCAGCGGCGCCCGGAACCTCGAGACGCTGCGGACCCGTCTAGCCGTGTGCATGGTCCGGCGCGTGCGGCGAGAGGTGCTTTCGCAGCTGCCCGCGCGGACCGACACGCGGATTCCCATCGAGATGACCGCGGAGCAGATCGACGAGCACGACGCGCTCACCATGCCGATCGCGCAGATCCTCGGCCGCGCAAAGCGGCGTCCGCTCACGCAGGCGGAGTTCCTCCGTCTGATGACGCTGCTCACCACGCAGCGCATCATCGCCAACGGCCTGGCCCAGCTGCGCTTCGAACAGGTCTGGCCCGACCTGTCGCGGATCGAGCGGCCCACCGACTCCACGCTTCGGGGACTGGCGAGCCCGAAACTGGTGGAACTGCGTGAGCTGATCGGTCAGCTCGCGCTGACCGAAGGGCGCAAGGTGGTGGTGTTCAGCCAGTGGCGGCGGATGCTCCGACTCGCGCACTGGGCGACGCGCGACCAGCTCTCGCGAGAGGGCGTCAGACCGGCGTTCTTCACCGGCGAGGAGGGCCAGAAGCGGCGCACGCAGAACATCGTCGACTTCCACGACGACCCCGCCTGCCGCGTGCTCTTCGCAACCGACGCCGGCGGCGTCGGCCTCAACCTGCAACGCGCCGCGAGCGCCTGCATCAACATCGAGCTTCCCTGGAATCCCGCCGTGCTCGAGCAGCGCATCGGCCGGATCTACCGTCTCGGACAGCGCCGCCCGATTGACGTCTACAACCTGGTGAGCGAGCCGGGAATCGAGTCACGGATCGCCGAGCTCGTCGGGTCCAAGCAGGCGCTCTTCACTGGACTGTTCGACGGGACGACCGACGCGGTGGTCTTCGAGCGCTCCGGAAGTTTTCTCTCCCGCATCGAGCGTATCGTCGTGCCGGCGATCTCGCCCGCGCCGAGCCGCGCTGAGGATGTCAGCGTGGCCGAGAACGATGGTGCCGAGCGCGAGATCGAGGCGGTTGTGGCGGCAGGGGACGAGTCGCATGACGTGGCGCTCGCCACAATCGCCAACGCGCCCGAGCCAGCGGATTCGGCTGCCGCCATCCAGCGTCTCGTGGCCGGCGTGACCGTGCGACGTACCGCCAGCGGCGGATTGGTCATCGAGGCGCCGCCTGAAGCCGCGTCGACGTTGGGAGCGCTCTTCTCCGGGATGGCGCAGCTGCTCCAGGCCGCCGCCACACCGCCGGCCACCGGAAGAGGTCCCACTCGGCGCGTTCGACCGAACGCGTAGTTGAGCAAGATCGATCGCGCAGAGAAACTGTCGCGCCGCTTCATCGAGGCAGCCGCACACGGCGAACCAGCGCAACAACGCCGCTATCGGCGCGCTCTCAGTCAGTGCGTCGTCTCCGGCCCGCTGTCATTGTCGTCCTCGGATTGATCCTCGACCCACGGTTCGGCTGGTTTCGCTTCCGGTGGCGGCGGCGAGTACCGGATCCAGGTCGCGAGTTCCGAGACACTCCTCGTCCACTCATCGAGTGCGGTCTTGAGCCTCCGCGCCAGTCCACCAAGGTCGGCGAGGTCCCTCTCGGCCTCGCGGCGCTCGGGATCGTCCCAGACCCGGGGCACACGAACCAAGCGGAAGCCGGAGATGGCCACCGCCCTCAGCGAAATGACGCCGTCAGGTTTGCAGTGCGCGTGCACTTCGACGTCCCCGTGCCCGCCGAGGACGGCCACGACGCGCCCTTTCTTCTCCTCGATGTCGGTGAAGGCAGCATCAGCCTTCTCTACAACAGAAGCCGTCCACGAGCCGAGAACGCGGGAGTCCGGCATCGACGTCGTCGAACCGTACGGGAGGCTCGCGTGAAGCGAAAGGTCTATCCGTGTCCACCTGCGCTCCGTCCTGATCGGTCGCCGCCTCCTGCCCACGAGTTCCGTGAGGAGGTCTTCTTCGGTGGTGTACGCGCGAGCCGCATCGACGGGACTCCACTCAAAACCGATCTCCGCCGAAACGTGGAAGGGATCTGCGCTCGGAAGTGCCGCTCCGAAGAGATGAACCTTCCAGCTCCGTGCGGCGTGCGCGAGGTCAATCGTCTCGACGTGCCGATCAGCGCCTTGGAAGAAGAGCCCCGCCTCCTGAAGCGCATCTTCGAGTCGATCACGGAACTCGGCGTAGCGCACAGCGCCTCCTGACAGATTCGATACGATAGCATGCACGCACGTCAGCCCCAGATACACGATGCGAGCCTGCTGCGAGTGGTCCATTCTCGGCGAGCAGACGCGGGTCAATTCTCGCGAGTGCTGAAGCGGACCGGCCCGGCGACAACATTAGGAATTTCGACAATTGGCTGAGTTCTTAGTCGCCAAAGTGTCCAAGATCGGTTTGACGTTCCCAGTCCGACTGCATGTATTCGAGCGTGGAAGTGTTCGAAATGATTGATGTTCTGTCGGTGTGCGACCCGGGGTTCGAACTTGGCTGGGAGGCAGGGATTCGAACCCCGATAACGTGGTCCAGAGAGCGGTGAATGGGTGCGGCCCGTGCCGCCCCGCTCTGTCTTGTTCCAGTTTTCGACGTTATCGCTTCGGTAGGCTCCCCTCCGTTCTGCTTTGTTCACGCACAAAATGTCTCATTGTGTCTCAGGCCCTGTCGCTCTGTGCAGCCTCGCTTCAGGATGCCGCTGGGAGCGGATGGTACGGCTACAATCGGAATGAGAAGTTCCATGGAGATCACAGTCGAGATTCCGGGCCCGCTCTCTGAGCAGCCGACCGACGAATTGGCCAGGCGCGCGCGTCTTCTCCTGGTCATCGACGAAGTACGAGCCGGCCGATTGACTCGTGCCTCCGCGGCACGCGCACTCGACATGACGCTCGACGACTTCCTCATCGAGGCCGGCCGGCACGGCCTCTACGCCATCGATCACGACGTCGAAGAGTTCAGGCAAGAGCTCGGAGCCATTCCGAAGAGCCAGCGCTGAGGCCGCGTGCTGGTCGTCGCAGACAGCTCGCCCCTGATCTATCTCTCGCGGGTCGGAGCCCTTCACCTCCTTCCAGCGCTCTTTGAGGACGTCGTGGTGCCAAGAGCGGTGTGGGATGAAGCCGTGGAACGGCGTCCGTCCGCGCCTGGCGTTGACGCGCTCCGCCATGCGCGATGGTTGCGTGTCGTCGATGAGCCCTCGCCACAGTCAGACCTTGGGCTGGATCCAGGAGAGACCGCGGCGATACTCGTCGCCGAATCTCTTCGGGCCGATCTCCTTCTGATCGACGAGCGAGTGGGCCGGAAGGTGGCACAGGCGCGTGGTCTCGCCGTGCGGGGAACACTCGGCGTGCTCGTTCACGCGCGACGACGGGCATTGCTCCCTGCACTCAAGCCCGTGCTTGACGCGCTCGTCGCGGAGGGCTTCCGCATCGCACCCGCTCTGATTCGCGAATCGCTCGCGCACGTGGGAGAAGGCGCAGAACCAGCGAATGCGACATCGACAGATCGCTCGTGATGGACCTCCTCCAGGACGACGGCTAACCGAAGCACTCGCGTTGAAGACACCGTTACTCGCGGTTCTCGACAAGCACGTCGGCGATAGTCCTGATGCCACGGACCTTGCCCCGCGGGCTTCGCTGGTCGCAGCCGCCGTCCGCTCCACGCGATCACGCCGGCTCTCCTCAGAGCCTCGACACGCTCGCGAAGCGCCTTCGGTTTTCTGGTGCCGACTGGTTTCTTTCGCATCGCTATGTGGTCTCCGCTCGACGTTCGTCAGCCGCGTGTTTGGTCCTCCTGTGCGAGGTGGTGGATAGAGCCGCCCGGAGATGGACTGCCAACGAGCTCTCGAATACGCGCCGCCGTTCTTGCGCCGATGCCTCACACCTCGGCCAGTGTGGCGGCGTCCACGGTGACGATCCGCTCGATTGAACCGAAGTGGCAGAGGAGCCGGTGTGCGAGCGCGGGTCCCACTCCTGGCAGCCCCTGCAGCAGGAAAAGCCGCCTCGACGCAAGACGTTTCGGCTTCCTGTCGAATCGCCGCAGGATTCGCTCCTGTGGTCCGCGCACCTGCTCCGCCAGGAACCGCAGCATGCGGGTCGATTGTTCCGAGTCGGATGATTGCAGCACGGGAAGCCGCCACATGGCGGCGATCGAAACGAGTGCTCCTTCCACCGAGTGGTGATGCACGTCCGGCAGCGAGAAAGGCGTCGGACCTTCGATCAGGAGCAGCGATCGGTGTGGGCTGTGAGCCAATCGTGCCACTTGCGGAAACAGGCGACCGTCAACGAGCGAGGCGACCAGGTCACGAATGGTCTTTCGCTCGACCAGCACTTCGCCGTTCACCAAGTAATCGCCGGTAGCCAGACGTGCCATCCGCACGTCGAACCAGCCGCTCCGACGCACCGCGTCCAGCAATACCGAGTCGCGCTCGGAGTGGTCGACAGCGAGCTGATGGACAGAGTCAGGGATGCCCGGCGACGTAGTGATCCTTGAAGCAAGCGACCCTTTCGTTCTTCGCGCGTCCATATCCGATTCCGCACGACGACGATGTCATCGTCGCCAGACGAGAATCAAGCGGAAAGGATTCCCGATTCAGACTTTCCCCTCTTCGTCCAGAAGTGGGCCTCCGATGACCTCGATGCTGTCGTCCACGAACGCCCGAAGCGTGAAGCCCTCGAAGGACATCAACATCCGGCCCACCTGATCCCAGGTGAAGGGTCGGCCGTCGATGACCAACAGCGGAACCTCCCCGGCGCGGTCAGGATCCCACGTGATGCGGCCGACGAGATGACGTGCGTCCGTGATCCGCCAGCCGAGCTCGCCTCGTTCCACGTGGCGGACGGCGAGTCCGTGCTGAATCCGGTCGTACAGCAACCTGAATAGGTCCCACGCGTTGGCGTCGAAGTCGCCGAGGACGGAGAACTCGTAGCCCTCTTGCCCCTCAGGCACGCGCTCTCGCGCATACAGGGCGTGACCTGTGGGCACGACCATCGATCGGAACTCGAACGTGTGCTCGACGTCATCAGCGTCTGCGACGGTGAGCTCGGCATGACACAGCGGTACATGCACCTGAGTCCGGCAGCGCTGGACGGTGCGATTCGGCTGCTGGATCAGCCCTCGTCCTGCAGGAATCTTGGAGACCTGGGGGAGACGGGGCCTGAGCTCGGAGGAAATGTGAATGGATAGAACAACTTAAATGGCGGTGAGGCAGGGATTCGAACCCCGATAACGTGGTCCAAAGAGCCGCGGACCGGTGGCGCTCCGTGCCGCTCCGCTCGGTTTTGTTCGAGTGTTCGACGCCACCGCTTCAGTACGATGTGAGCCGCGTCGAGAAGCTCATCGCGCCGCAGGCGGCAGACTGCACAGTGATGCTGGTACGCCCGCACGACGCGCTCGCGGAACTCGCGCTGGTGCAGGCGCTGCTGAAAGAGGCGTGTGGCATATCGCCGGCGGATTTCGGCCTCATCCGTGTCGAGCTGGTCTCTTGCGGTTCGTGAACATGGTCCAGCGTCGGCCTGAACTTGAATGTCTGTGGCATCCAGATGCGTGGGCGTTTGCCCTCAATCACCGACTCGCACGCCGCTGGCCAGTGACTAGATCCCTCACGTCATCGTCGTTGAGCTGTTCGGTCGTCTTCTCGAGCAACAAGGCGGCGAGCTGCATCGGTTCCACGCTCACGCCGCTCCGCGCTCTGACGCCTTCCGTGATCGCCTCGAGACGCTTGAGGGTTCGGGGGGCCAACGGGACCAGCCGTCGTTCGGTCCACTCGGGATCCGTTGCCCGCCCTCCGCCCATCGGCACGCGGAAGCGCGCCTCGATCTCCGCCAGCAGCTGCATCGCCCCGAAGTAGCCGCCGCCGACCGAGACTGTGCCCTTGCGTTCCGCGCGAAGCCCACGAGCGATCTTGTTCATGTCGAGGCTCGACTTCATCTGTCACTCCTCCGTGAACTCACGGATCGCAAAATACTCGTCTCCAATGACCAACCCAACCTCGCCCTGACGGGCGTCGCGGCCCATCGTTCTGCAGAAGGTCCCGAGTTCCGCCAGGTGTCTGGCGTCCTCGATGTCGGCGCGCGTCGTGTAGCAATGGACGACGACTGGTTCGTCTTTCACCAGTGCGCCGTTTCGTTCATCGTCGCGCCAGACACCCTTCGCCTTTGGATAGGCGGTCGCCCCTCCAAACACACGCCCGAACATGTCCAAGGCAGCGTCGACCCAGCGATCCTGGTCGATGGGAGCCCTCCCATCACGCTCGACGCTCGGGACGAACAAAACGACGAGGACACGCTTGCGCCCGCCCTTCAGGAGCGATCGCCCTCGGACGGGCAGGCTGCGCCGTGTGGCCACTTCTCGATCAATATAGATCGTCAGCGATGGAGAGGCAACCGATCGATAGAGCCGTGCCCCACGTCAGAGAACGAGTTCCCGGATGCGGGCGGCCTTCCTGGGACCGACACCTCGGACCTCACCCAGTGCGGACGCGTCAGCCGTGAAGACGCGTTCGATGGTCCCGAAGTGGTCGAGCAGGCGCTGCGCGAGAGCAGGACCGACGCCTGGTAGCCCCTGCAACAGGAAGAGCTTTCTCGATGCGAGGCGTTTCGGCTTCTGGTCGAATCGCCGCAGAACTCGCTCGTGCGGTCCACGCACCTGATCGGCAAGGAAGTGCAGCATGCGCGCCGACTGTTCCGCATCGGACGAATGCAGCACCGGCACGCGCCACATGGCCGTGATCGACACGAGTGCGCCTTCGAGCGAGTGGGGATGCACATCAGGAATCGACGTGGTCGCCGAGCCTTCGATCAGCAGAAGGGATCGGTAGCCGCTGTGAGCCAGTCGTGCCACCTGCGGAAACAGGCGTCCGTCGACGAGAGAGGCGGCCAAGTCGGCGACCGACTTCCGCTCGATGAGCACATCGTTCCCAATCAGATAGTCACCGGTCGCGAGACGCGCCATCCGCACCTGGAACGCGCCGGTCCGACGCACAGCATCCAGTAATGCCGAGCGCCTCTCGGAGTGGTCGACAGTGACCTGATGAACCAAATCCGACATCGCAGTTCAGCGCGTGACAGCCCGCTCCATGGCGACATCCGTTCTCGATGGCCTTCATCCTTGGCGCATCGATATCGCCCCGGCCCGACGACGATAGCATCGTCGCCCCAGCATCCAGGCCCGAGCTCATCGCCCGCCGGCATCGGACAGGACGAGGTGTGGGCGCGCGCGCGGGACGGCGATCGAATTTGCCGCGTGTCTCATTCGTGTCTCTGGGCGAATCGGCGAACGTGGCCCTGGCGTTCGCTAACCCCTTGAACGTCAAGCGGTTGCTCGGGTGTCGATACCGAGACTGATAATGTGGCGCAAGACCAGTTGATCGGGCCGGATCTCTCGTGCCGTAAGTTGTTGCTAGTGAACGACTTAGTGGCTGGGAGGCAGGGATTCGAACCCCGATAACGTGGTCCAGAGCCACGTGTCCTACCGTTGAACGACCTCCCAGTACCTGGTCGCGTGTCGGTCCGCGCTAGAGGGCAAACACCCGCAGGGCAGGAACCTCGAATTGTACAGAGAGAACGCGGCCTGGCGCAAACCGAGATGCCGGCCGCTCGAGAGGACGTCGCACCGGATCGAGCGGCGCTCGGGCCGTGGCGTCACACGGCGGCAACTCCCCGGCGAGCAGCGCGCGGCGCGCGCCATGAACGGCATGCGCACGGGTGGTCCAGAGGCAGATTTGCTCAGGGAATAGTGCCGGCCCGGGGCGTGGCCAGGAAGTCGACGAGCCGTTCGAGCCGCGCCACGCTGCGATCCCGACCGAGCAGCACGAGCACCTCGAAGAGGCCGGGGCTCGTGGTCCGCCCGGTCACGGCGACGCGCGCGGCGTGGATGAGCACGCCGGCCTTCACCCCCCGGTCAGCCGCCGTTGCTCGCACGGTCGCTTCCACATGCGGTTCGTCGAAGGGATCGGTCGTGCCGAGCGCCGCGGCGAGCGCGGCGACGTGCCCGGGCACGTCGCTTCCTTCCAGGTGCTTCTCCATGGCCTGGGGGTCGTACTCAACCGTCTCGACGAGAAACGGCCGCGCGAGGTCGGCGACATCGGTCAGCCGCTTCGCCCGCGGCCGCAGCAGATCGAGCAGCCGATGAAACCAGGCCGGGTCGCCCGGCGCCGACAGGCCGGCGGCGACGAGCAACGGCGCCACGGCGGCCGCCAGCTCGCCCGCGGGCAGCCGCGCGAGGTACTGCCCGTTCATCCAATCGAGCTTCTCGACGTTGAAGACGGCGCTACTGCCGCTGATGCCCTCGAGCGAGAAGCTGCCGACGAGCTCCGCCATCGACATCAACTCGCAGTCGTCGCCGGGCGACCAGCCGAGCAGCGCCAGGAAGTTCACCATCGCGGCCGGCAGGTACCCCTGCCGCCGGTACTCGGTGACCGAGGTGGCGCCGTGCCGCTTGCTGAGCCGCTTCTTGTCCGCGCCGAGGATGAGCGGCACGTGCGCGAAGGTCGGCGGCGCCGCGCCGAGCGCTTCGAAGAGCAGCAGGTGCTTCGGCGTGTTCGAGATGTGGTCGTCGCCCCGGATCACGTGCGTGATCCCCATCTCCACGTCGTCGACGACGACCGAGAGGTGGTAGGTGGGATGGTCATCGGAGCGGAGCACGACGAAATCCTCGATGCTCCGCGGATCGAACGCGATAGGGCCGTGCACGACATCGTCGAATGCCGTGTGGGTCGCAGGCACCTTGAAGCGGACCGCCCGCGGCGCGGCAACCGCTTCGAGCTCGGCCACCCGCTCCGGCGCCAGCGCCAGGCACGCGCGGTCGTACCGCCACGCCTCGCCGCGCGCCTCCGCCTTCTCGCGCTCGTCGCGCAGCCGCTCGGGCGAACAGTAACAGAAGTACGCGTGCCCCTCCGCGACCAGGCGGGCGGCGGCCGCGCGGTACCGGTCGAGCCGCTCCGACTGGAAGTACGGCCCGTGCGGACCGCCGGCCTCGGGCCCCTCGTCCCAGTCGAGCCCCAGCCACCGCAGCCCGTCGAGGATGCCGGTGACCATGTCGGCCGACGACCGCTGCACGTCGGTGTCTTCGATGCGGAGGACGAACGTGCCGCCGTGCCGGCGCGCGTACAGCCAGTTGAAGAGCGCCGTGCGCGCGCCGCCGACGTGCAGGTAGCCCGTGGGCGAGGGGGCAAAGCGGACGCGCGGGGCCACGACGGCAATCTATTCCAGCTTCGACCCTGCGACAAGGTCGTCGCCGCCCCGGATCGACCGCGCCGACCTGCAGGCCGTCATGATGCGGGCGCCGTGAGAAACAGCTCACGCCCTTGCCGATTCACCAGTAACAACATCGGCCCGTGCAGGGTGCCACGTACTGCGGTGCGCAGCCCGTGCACCGTCAGGGCCGGTTGACGATTGACTTCCTCGATCGCGTGTGGGGCACACGTCGAAGGTCGGAGTCGCGAGCCGACCCGCGAGCACCTTGCCCGCTGCAGTGCTGGCTGAAGCCACTTACCTCTTGGCCGGTGTTCAAGGCGGACGCGCCGCCTGCGTCGATTTCTTCCTCTCCGGGGGCGCGCTTCTCGTTCCTTCGAGCACGGCGTCATTACAGCGTGTCCGGAAGCTGCTCGACAAGCATGCCGATCTGCCGATGGACTTTGCGGATGCCACGCTTGTCGCGTTGGCCGAGGAGCTCGATTGCACCTCCGTGTTCACGACGGATCGTACGGATTTCTCAGCCTACAGAATCAGAGGCCGGAAGCCCTTTCGTATCCTGCCGAGCGACTGAGTGCCCAGAACGATCATCTCGAGTCCGTCAATGTCGGCGAGTGGACGGGTGTGGCGAGGCTTCCTACAGTCCGAGCTCGTTATGCCCGCTTCGCAAGCGCGACGCTCGGTCGTCTTCGAAAGGCATAGCCGCAGAGGCACTTCAGGACCGGTCGCGACCGCAACGGCGCTCGAGTCGGCGAGGCATTGGTGCGATTCGCGCGCGACGTGTCAGCCCAGCCCCAGCTTCCGCTTCAAGGTGCCGATGTCCGGCTCGAACGCGGTACGACCGCTGACACTCTTCTGGGAATAGTCGGCCAGAAGGGCTTCGAGCCGCTCACGACCGGACGCGGTCTTGGCCGCTTGCCGCGGCGTGCGGTCGCCAAGCGCCGGCACTTTGGTGTCGAGCCAGGCGTCCCAGTGCTTGCGTGCGAGCTCGGCCTCAATCGCTTCGAATTCGGGCGGCCGCGGCGAATCGGCTGGCGTCGCCAGGTGCAGTGGCGTGATGGCGCGCCTCTCGCGCCGGCGCCCGAGAGCCTCGGTCATGTCAGTGATCGTCGCGTCGACCAGCGTCGCTGCCGATCCGAGAGATTTCGCGATCTCTTTCTCGATGCGACGACGGCGACGTGCGGAGTTGACCTCGACCACGAGTCTCGAACCCTCGAGGCGAAGCGTTCCGAGTGTGGTGTTGTCCCAATCCTTGTGCTTGCGATTGCCGGCCTTGATCCAGGTCAGCGCAGCGGCCATGAGCGCACCGGTGGCATCCCGCACGTCGTCTGCGATGTGGACTTCGCCGCGCAGCGTGGCCAACGGCATCAGCCGCTCGACGGCCTCGTTCACCGTGATGCCGAGCTCATAGGTCAGCGTCGTCAATTCGAGCGGGTCGCCGTCCGTGTTCTGGATGACGGGAGGCGCGGGGTGCAGCAGTGCCTCGACGATCTCGTGGTACGCCTGACGGATCTCGAAGTCGAAGTCGAACAAGTCTTCACGCGACAGGAGCCCCTTCGGGCGGAGACGTTCGCGCGTATCGATAATCGGAATGTGCCACGACGCGGGGATCACCCAGGGGCAGGCCCCGATCATGATGCTCCCGCCGCCTGCGGTGACGACTCGCGTGAAGAGCAGATCACCGACGTGCAGGGTGCGCGAGGCGCTTTGTTCGAGCACGTGGAATCGGCGCCCAGTGAGGATGTCTTTGATGTCGAGAGCTCGCCCGGCGAAGACAGCTTCGACCACGAAGAAGCTTGCAGGGCTCTTGCAGGCTCGCTCGATGAATTCGCGGTGCAGTTCGGGACCGGATTCAACCTCGTAGTGGAGGAAGTGCAGCGCCAGCGGCTCGGTCGGCCAGCCATCTGGCAGCGGCTCCTCGGCGGCATCCGGTACGAAGTCGAACACAAAGAACGGATCGAAGGTGGTTCCACACTCCTTGGAGTTCGCGATGTCGTCTGGCACGTCGTTCCACAAGAAGAACTCGTCCCAGGCTTCGTCGAAATATTCACGTCCGAACTCGTGAGCGGCGTAGGAGAACAGAACGGGTACGAGCGCACCCTCGGCGGAACGCAACCGAACTCGCAGGTTGTCTTCGACATCCTGGCTGCGAAGGCAACAGTGCTTGAACTTACGGCCGCTGCCGCAGGGACACGAATCGTTGCGACCCACCGCCCTCACCGCCGTCCGATCTCCCGTGTCTTCATCCGACCCTTCGGCCCTGCATCGATGCGCCGTGGCGCCCACCCATCGAGGTCAGCAAGTCCAGCTCGGGCGGCGAGCGTTCTCCAGCCATTTTCGGGCCGCTGGCAATGTCTATCGAGCACCCTCTTCTTGCGTGAGTTGATGGACGCGTTGATGCGACAGTCCGAGGAGCCGGCCAGCGTCGCGTGCGCTCATCCTCAGCTTGCCCGTGCGTAGTACCCGGACCGCGCGTCGAGCCGCGAGGGCTGCGCGGCGGTCTTCCTGATCGGCCCTCTTGCGAAGAGTGGCGTAGGCGCGAATCGCCCGTGCCGCAGCACTCGGCAACTTCACGTCATCCACAATGGAGGCCTGGCGCGCATCGTCGACGAACAGCTCCAGCGCTTCTCGAATCCGTCGGCGAGCTTCGTCGACGGTGCGACCCTGCGTGTGGCAACCCTGGACGCCACGCACCGACGCAACCCACCAGCCCGATTCGTCACGTTCATAGGCGACACGGTAGGTCTTCACGGCTTCTTCAACCATCCCTTTCCGAGACACGGCTCCAAGTCGCGCTCGATGCGGCGCAGTAGACCAGGCCCGATGTCTTCACCGGCATGAACCGGTACGGTCGTCACACACCGGCCACACTCAATGCGCAGATGCGACCCGCGTTGCCGGCTCTCGACACAACGGAGGGACCTCAGGATGCGCCGAAGGTCCTTCGCGGTCACTAGATCAGCATAGCTGATGGCACCTGAATCTGTCTATGGCAGTAGACAGAGTCCGCGACCCGATACGGGAGACCGTGGCTCAGCCCAGGCCGCGGCACCGTTGGGCCTGGCCAGGCAAAGCGTAACGGTCAACGCGAGGCGACATCCTGGAACGTTAACGACGCACAACTTGCGCCATCGGCAAGGTCTGAGAATCTCGATGTCTTCCCACGCGTGTGCCCATACTCGCTTCAGACGATCGCGAGTGTTCTCGTTGGAATTCGCGTTGGCTCTGGAGGCGCTGTTTTGGCGCGTCTCAGGGACAATCGTGGGGACAGTCCTGACCTGTTCGTACTGTCCAATTATGACAAATCTTGACAAGACTCGTTATCGCGCCTAACTTCGATGTGAGGGCAGTTCCATATGAACGTTTCGCTCACGCCAGAGCTCGAACGACTCGTCAATGAGAAGGTCGACAGCGGTTTGTATCAGACGGCGAGCGAAGTTGTCCGCGAAGCACTGCGACTCCTGAAGGAACGCGACCAGGCGCGCGAGGAACTTCGTGCCGACGTGCAGGCGGGCTTTGATCAGTTGGCTCGGGGCGAGGGCCGTGCCTACGACAAGACCTCGGGTCGGCAACTCGCCGAGCGGGTCAAGTCGCGCGGTCGGGCGGCTCGCACCAAGCAGTCGTAGCTTCTCATCCCCAGAGTCCTCATGGCCGATACGATCAAACCGCGGCGTGGTCGGAGACCGGCTAGAGTACCGCGGCGCCCCTAAGGCACCCCCAATGCCGTCGCTGACGCTGACCCCGCGCGGTCACCTGTTGTTCACGGTCGCTGACGACGACATCGGGCCGTCGGCCGCACTCTCGCACAGCGTCGAAGGGGCATTTGCTCGCGGTTCCGGTCACGGCTTGCTCGATCTCGGGGCCGTCGAAGTCGGGACCACGCTGCCACCGGACTTCAGCTACTGGCGCGAGTTTGCCGCGCGGTTTGTCACGGCCGTCTGCACGCACTCGGATCTCGACGCACACGTCACGCCGATATCAGCGCCTCCGACCGGCGAGCTCGAAGCCTTCGCCGCCGCGGCGCCGCCAATGACCGGCGCCGAGTACATCGCAGCCTCGGTCCTTGAAACGCTCTGGACCGAGATGGAGGCGGCGCTTCGAATTGAGCTTGCCGAATCCAATGCGTCGGTTCAGGACTTTCTCCAACGTAGGAGCCCAGCGTGGCATCTTGTCGGCCGCGTGCACTTCAACCTTGCCGAGAACCGCCGCGATGATGAGGCGCCGTTCGCGTTTCTGGCGACCTACACGACGAAGTTGTCGACCCAGGCCAGGGCCCAGCATCTGCCGCTTGGCCGCGCGCTGAGTGAATACGCTGGCGCCGCCAACAAGACGCGACTACTCTCGTTGCTCCTGCCGGTCCAGCGTGCCGCCGCCGACTGTCCGTGGCTGAAGACGATGGTCGAGGCGGGCGAGATCTATCAGCCGTTGCGGTGGACGCCCGCCGAGGCGTTTCAACTGTTGACCGATGTTCCCCGCCTCGAAGCCGCTGGCATCGTCGTGCGCGTCCCGACCGCGTGGCGGGCCAATCGTCCGCCACGCCCGCAAGTCACGGCCACCGTCGGCGGCAAGCCGCCGTCGGGTCTCGGAGCGGGCGCGCTGCTCGATTTCCAGATGGGCGTCAGCCTCGACGGCGAGCCGCTGACCGACGCGGAGATTGAAGGACTGCTCACCGCGTCGAACGGTCTGCACTTCATGCGCGGGCGCTGGGTTGAAGTCGATCGCGACAGATTGAGCCGGATGCTCGACGAATTCCGCTCGGTGGAATCAGCCGCAGCGAAGGACGGCCTTTCTTTCGGCGAAGCGATGCGCCTTCTCGCCGGCGCGCCCGTCCCAGGGGACATCGTCGCAGCCACCGCGCCAGAGTGGTCGACCGTCGTCGCCGGGCCTTGGCTGGCGAAGACACTCGCCGGCCTTCGCGAACCCGACCAACTGGCGACACTGGATCCTGGCCCCGCGCTGAAGGCGACGCTGCGACCGTATCAGCAGGCGGGCGTGCGATGGCTGCATCTGCTGTCACATCTCGGCTTGGGCGCGTGCCTCGCCGATGACATGGGTCTCGGCAAGACGATGCAGGTGCTGGCGCTGCTGCTGGTGACGCGGGCGCCTGGGATGCGTGACGAGGCGCGGCGCACCAGTCTGCTCGTGGCGCCGGCGTCGCTGTTGGCCAACTGGGTCGCGGAGATCGAACGCTTCGCCCCGAGCCTCACCGCCATCGTCGCGCATCCCTCGGCGATGACCAGTGCGGAATTGAAGGCGCTCGATCGTGACCGGATCGCCGGCGTCGACCTCGTCATCACCAGTTACGGATCGCTGCTGCGCGTGCCCGCCCTGCTCGCCACGCCGTGGCGACTCGCCATTCTGGACGAGGCGCAGGCGATCAAAACGCCCGGCGCGAAACAGACACGGGCCGCCAAGCAGATCGATGCGCGCGCGCGCATCGCGCTCAGTGGCACCCCGGTGGAGAATCGCCTTGGCGATCTCTGGTCCATCTTCGACTTCCTCAACCCCGGTCTGCTGGGATCGGGGAAGGCGTTCTCGGAGTTCACCAAGCGGCTCTCGCAACGGCACAACGCGTACGCACCGCTGCGTGCGCTGGTGCGTCCCTACATCCTGCGGCGGCTGAAGACCGACAAGTCCGTCATCGCCGATCTCCCGGACAAGACAGAGATAAAGGCCTTCTGCCACCTCACGCGCACACAGGCGGCGCTCTATCAGCAGGCGGTGGCGGAGCTGGCGGCGGAGCTTGGGCGAGCCGACGGGATGAAGCGTCGCGGCGTCGTGCTCGCCTCGCTGATGCGTCTCAAGCAGATCTGCAATCACCCGTCGCAATGGCTGGGTGATGGATCCTGGAGTGAAGCGGACAGCGGCAAGTTGGCCAGGCTGCGCGAGATCGCAGAGGTCATCGCGGCGAAGCAGGAGAAGGTACTCGTCTTCACCCAGTTCCGGGAGGTGACGGCGCCACTGGCGGCGTTTCTTGGATCCGTGTTCGGCCGGCCGGGTCTCGTGCTGCACGGCGGGACGACGGTTGGCAAGCGACAGCCGCTGGTGCGGCAATTCCAGGAAGACGAGCGTGTGCCCTTCTTCGTCATCTCACTGAAGGCCGGTGGCGCCGGACTCAACCTCACCGCCGCCTCGCACGTGGTGCACTTCGATCGCTGGTGGAATCCGGCGGTCGAGAATCAAGCCACCGACCGTGCGTTCCGCATCGGCCAAGCCAGGAACGTACTCGTCCACAAGTTCGTCTGCCGCGGGACGGTTGAAGAAAAGATCGATCAGCTCATTGACTCCAAGCGCCAGCTCTCGCAGGATCTGCTCGAGGGCGGTGGCGAGGTGCTGTTGACGGAGATGAGAGACGAGGAGCTGTTGAGACTCGTCGCGCTCGACCTCCATACCGCGTCCGAGGAGTGAGGATGGACTACTACGACTCCTACGGCTTCCATCCATATGTGTCGGTCGCCGTTCGCCGGGCTCAGGCAGCCCGCGAACTGGCGAAGCTCCAGAAGAAGGGCCGCAAGATCTCGCCGGTTGCGATCGAGGGCCGCACAATCGCTAGGACGTTCTGGGGCGAGGCGTGGTGCGACAACCTCGAACGCTACAGCGACTTCGCGAATCGGCTGCCGCGCGGGCGCAGCTACGTGCGGAACGGATCGGTTGTCGATCTGCAAATCGGACCGGGCGTCGTCACGGCGCTGGTCAGCGGATCGACGATATACGAAGTGAAGGTGACCGTCGGCGCCGCGCCGCCAGCCGGGTGGCGTGCCATCTGTAAGGATTGTTCTGGCGCGATCGACTCGCTCGTGGAGCTCCTGCAGGGACGCTTCTCGACGGCCGTCATGACGCGCCTGTGCGAGCAGAAGACAGGGCTGTTCCCGTCACCCAAGGACATCATCTTCACCTGTAGCTGCCCCGACTGGGCGTCGATGTGCAAGCACGTGGCGGCTGTGCTCTACGGCATCGGCGCGCGACTGGACCATCAGCCGGAGTTGCTCTTCACGCTCCGCAAGGTCGATCAACAGGAGTTGATTGCGAAGGCTGGGTCCGATCTCTCGAAGAAACGCAAGGGACCAGCCGGCGCGAAGGTGCTCGCGAGCGACGATCTGTCGGAGATGTTCGGTATCGAGATGGCGCCGGCGACTCCCCGCAAACGGGCCGCATCCATCACGCCTGCGACGAAGTCATCGATCGAGGTGCACTCGAAAGCGCCCAAGCCGGCGAAGGCCATCCGGCCGGCAAAGCCGATAAGGTCGTCGCCCGATCGGCGCGATGGGACACAACGGTTGACGCTGGCCAAGCGACGAGCGATATCGGAGCGCATGCGGAAGTACTGGGCGGCATGGCGAGAGAAGAAGAAAAAGACGTCCAAGTCGTAGGTCGCGGGAGGGACGCCCGTGACTCCTTCACTGAAACCGATGTGCCTGTCGAGCGGGCGGATTGAGGCGCGTATCGAGCGCGAATCGTTTCTGCGTCTCCAGCTCGTATCGTCCGGCCGCGCGGGCGGGGTTGAACAAGAGGTTCCAGCTCTCCTGGGTGACCGTGCTTGGGATGATGACGAACACGTGCTGTTCCAGCAGGGCGCGTCCGAACGCTTGCTGCCCACGGCTCGGTGACCCTGGCCGTAGCCATTCCGCGTTGGGCACGTCCTTGTGCGTCACGACCTGCACGTCGGTGACGTCACGGATGCGTGCACGCGTCAAGACGTGGGGTACGGTGTCGAGCACCGCGAAGCCCTTGTGGACTGCGACTTCCAAGATGGCCGTGGCCGGATCGGCAGAGCAGTAGACGACCGGGTAGCCGACTGGATTCCATCGTCCGCCGACTTTCGCGGCACCGATGCCGCGGTTCCAGATCGAGCCGTGCGGTTCGAGGTCCAGCCGCCAAGCCAGTGGCGATCCGGCCACCCACGGCAGGGGCATCATGCGTAAACGCCGTGCTCGATACGCGTCAGGTACTCGCTGACCAGATGTGTTCCGGGATGCGTGCGTAACAGGTCGATCGGCTTGCGATGGTCCAACCCGATCGCCGGTCGGTCCAACCATTGCTCGGCCTCCGCCTGCGAGCCAAACACACGCGTGGCGTGGGCGAGCACTTCGGCGAAGCGCCAGAGTCGCTCGCTTTCATCCACCGGTAAGCGCGTCTTGGGCGCGGCCTTGCGTCGAGCGAATGAGCGCTCGCTGATCCCGATCGTCGCCAGCAGCAGGCCCGAGGACAGGCTCGATACGCCTGCCATGAGCTTGGCCATCGCCTCTGCGGGAATGCCGCGCAGGACCAGCTCGTGTGCGTCCTCTTCGGTCGTCACCTGCCGATGCAACACGCGGCGTCCGCCCAGCAGCTCGGTCGCGAGTTGCACCGACGATTGGGCGGAGGCGGCTTCGGGTGACTCCGTGAGAGCTGTGGTCATGCGCGGCTCCTGTCAGATGGCATAACAAGTCTGCCAGATGGCAGGCAAGCAGGTCAACCTGAAATCAGCCCCCCGAGACCGTCGTCTGCTGTCTGCTGCGACGAGCCTGACGTTCGCGCACCCGGTGCCCGGCTCGCTGACCATCGGCGTCGGCCAACACTGCGGCTTTGGTCGATGGCCGGGCTGAATGATTGATCCATACCTGACGACTCCTGCGCTTCTGCGAGGAGAAGAAGGAAATATGTGCGGCGGTTTTTGGAACCGGCGTTCGATTGCGAAACTGCTGCGTTCGGTTGAAAACGTTGCTCGATCGCGATGAAGCGACAAGCAGCCGGACAACCGGCGCCTCAACGCGAACGCAGACAATCAGTTACGCGGCTGTCATGGTGGGAACCATCAACGACATCCATTCATTCGGCGACGTCGCGGACGACGTTCCGATCGTGTGTTTCTTGCGTGACAGGGACAATGGCGCCAATCCGGGGACAATTGCAGGGACAATCGCTTTTCCTCAACCCATTGCAGACCGTATACTTACAGGGCCGGTGAGGTGGCCGAGAGGCTGAAGGCGGCGGTTTGCTAAGGCTGCCGGAGATCACAAAACGGGCCTGAAATTGACGATTTCAGGCCCGTTTCTTATTGGGAACTTGGTTGGCGTTGGCTGCCGTTTGGCCGATCTTGGGTCGGGTTTGGGCACACGGGCGGGCACACTGGAGCCGATGCCATTGTGTGCCTCATGGGCACACGTCGAAGGTCGGAGTGCGAGCCGACCCGCCAACGCCTTGCCCGCTGCAGTGCGTCGCACTACAATTGCAGTGCACCCACTGGAGGATCCCTTCATGGACGATCAGATCACCGTCCGTCTGCCCACACCGTTGGGTCGCACGCTCAGGCGAACATCTCGCCGCCTGG
>Ga0156279_150_pt1 | contig 71694 bp, 58 predicted proteins | sample RifCSPlowO2_12_FD_107928 | JGI IMG/M metagenome (GOLD analysis project Ga0156279, IMG submission 107928) | Acidobacteria bacterium RIFCSPLOWO2_12_FULL_68_19 | reverse complement strand
TCCGTTGAGGCGACGTGATCACCGATAGGGATATCGGGTCATCAACCTCAGTTCACATTTGTGCGCTTTTCGATGAGCGCCAACAGTAAGGCGCGCGATCAGCGGTCGCGTCCGATCGAGTCGGCCACTGGCAGCGTGAGCTCCACCGTCGTCCCGCGGTCGCGCTCGCTCGTCACGCTGATCGTCCCGCCGCTCAGCTCCACGTTCCGTTTCGCGATCGGCAGTCCGAGCCCCGTGCCGCTGGTCTTGGTCGAGAAGTAGGGCTCGAAGGCGCGCGCGAGCGCTTCCGCGTCCATCCCGATGCCGGTGTCGCTGACGCGGATGCGCACCGCGGAATCGATGGCCCGCGCGACGATCGTCAGCGCGCCGGCGCCGGAGAGCGCATGGATGGCGTTCTCGACGATGTTGGTGAGCGAGCGGGCGATGAGCGTGCGATCGACCCACACCGGCGGCAGATCCGATGGCACGTCGACGTCGAGCCGGATGCGGTTCTCCACGCCGAGGCGGTAGGGATCGACGGCGTCGTGCACCAGCTCCCGGACGGCCACCGGCGCCGGGCGCGCGGTGGGCGAGGATGCGAAGCTCGAGAACTCCGACGCGATCTGCCGGAGCAGCGTGACCTCCGTGAGGATCGTGGCGACGCACTCCTCGAGCACGGGGCCGAGCGGCCCGCCGCGGTCGGCGTGCACGCGCCGCAGGTGCTCGGCGTTGAGCTGGATTGGCGTCAGCGGGTTCTTGATCTCGTGGGCCACCTGGCGCGCCATTTCCGCCCACGCCTCGAGCCGGTGCGTGCGCTCCAGCTCCTTCTGCTGCCGCTGGAGCTCGGTCGCCATCCGGTTGAAATCCTGGACGAGCCGCCGCAGCTCGTCGGATGACCGCGCGGCGATGCGGGCGTCGAGGTCGCCGCGCGCGATGCGCCGGGTCGCGCGCGTGAGGCGGTTGACCGGATCGGCGATGCGTTCGGCGAGCGCGTAGCCGATGATCGCTCCGGCCAGTACGAAGATCAGCGCACCGAGCAGCACGCGCCGGTCGAGCGTGTCGATCTGGCTTTCGATCTGGAGCTCGCGAGAGGTCAGCGGCACGGTGAGCATCGCGTCGATCTCCTGGGTGGCGACCGACGTGCCCGCCACCAGGTAGTCGAGCGCCCCGATCTGCTCGCGGACGACCGTCGCGGCGTCGTTCTGCAGCCGCAGCGAGCGGTAGACGCCGGCGGGCGTACGCGTCGGCAGCAACCCCGAGGCAAAGAGGTTGCGCTCGCTCGTCGCCAGTAGGCGCTGGCCGACGAAGATGTTCACGTCCTGATCGATCAACCGGCTGACCCAGACCATCAGGTTGTCGTCGACGGCGAAACCCTGCGCCCCCGCGCGCGGAGCGACGAGATCCTCGACGACTCGGCGCGCCGCCGACGCGGTGCGGATCGCCTCCTGCTCGACGTTGCCGCGCATCTGATCGGCCACATAAGTCCGGGTCGCCAGGGCGAGCGCCGCGACGGGAACGACCGTCGCGGCAATGAAGGCGAGGAGGAGCTTGCGGTAGAAGCTGGCGCGTACCTCGCGCAGCAGCGCCCGGGCGGTCGTCCCGCGGCGGCTGACGCTGTCGTAGAGCGCCGTCGCAGAGAGCAGCAGGAGATACGTGCCGAACGCGAGGACGGCAATCTCCGCCAGATTGACCAGATGATCGAACGCCGACGCCACCGGAAAGCCGAGGGCGTAGATGCCGGCGCGATCGTTCAGCAGATAGACGGCGTAGTTCGCATCGCCGCGCCGCAGTTCGGCCCAGAAGGGCATCCGCGACTGCTCCACGCGCGCGAACACCGCATCGTCGAGCGGCCAGGCGGTGCCGCCGGAGGCGTACAGCGGCGCGCGGCTCCAGCCGTAGGCGGCGAACTCGACATCACGCCCCGAGATGCCTTCGTCCTGGAACGGGTCCGGTCGCATCAGCTCGATGTAGGGGCTCTGGGACACGATGAAGGGCAGGTTCGAGTAGTCGGACGGCATGGCGTGCACGACGACGGCGCCGAGGCGCCGGCCGCCTGGCGCGCACACGGCGCGGCCGGCATACAGGAGCCGCCGCTCCTCGGCGAAGAACGGTGAGACCTCTTCGAAGAGCCCCCACGCACAGGCGCGTTCCTCCGACCGGGCCACGGCCGTGGGGTCCGCCGGCAGATTGAACGCGAAGCGGCTCACCAGCGAGCCGTCCGCGTCGTAGAGCTCCACGGCCGATGTGACCGGGTAGCGCGCCAGATCGGTGGTCCGCCAGACCTGAAACGCCCGGTCGGTCGGCGCTTCGCGGCCGGCAGGCGAGGCCGGAACAGCCACGAGGTCCGCGAGCCCGGACAACCGGTCGATCTGGGCAAGGCTGTCCTGCAGGAGCTGCTGGATCGTCTGACGATGGTTGATCGCTTGTGGGGCAAAACGGGTTTCGACGAGCTGCGTCTTGGCGTCCCGGCCGATCTCCAGCATGGAGGGATAGAACGCGACGCCCGGCACGACCAGGCCGAGCGTCATCATGGTCAGGCGAAATGATTGCGAGCCGTGGCGGTAGCGCGCTTCGAGCCGCGTCGCCAGCGTCACGAATGCGACGACCAGGGTGAACGCAATGAGCAGCGCGATCCGCTGCGCTGCCTCGACGCCGGGAACGAGCGGCCAGACGAGGAGAGGCAACGTCCAGAGGCCGATCGTGACCGCGCGGAATCGCAACGGAGGGCGCGGAATGGACCAGGTCGCCCCGGCGAGGCGGAGCATCAGGACGCCGGCCCCGAGCGCCGTGGCGTGCCAGACTATCAGTCCGACTTGCAGGGCAAGCCGCGTCGTGCTCCACGGATGCAGCGAGTAGTGCAGGAGGTCGAGCGTGGTGTTGGCCACCGTGTCTCGCAGGAAGATCTGATACACGGACAGCAGCAGCGTGGCGCCGGCGCCGGCGAGAATCTGCACCGCCGCGAATGTGGCGAACATTCGCGTGCTGTCGACCCTGCGGCGGTGGTGCCAGCGGGTGGCGCGCCACGCTTCCGCCGCATAGAGCAGCAGCGCGACCAGAGCACTCGCGGCGACGGCTGTCAGCAGGAAGTCGAATGGCGACGTCAGCAGTGGAGGCAGCAGCGGCGACGCGTACTCCGCACCCGAGAAGATCGACGCCTCCGACCAGTCGGCTGGAGACGCAACGCGCAGCAGCAGGCGGACGAGGATCACGACGGCGGCGATCGCCGCGATCGCCGAGGCGTATGAACGAGGTCGCGACAGGCGGTTGCGCCAGTCGAGCAGCGGACCGCAGAGCAGGACGAGCGAGAGCGCGAAGGTGGCGAGCGCGAGCGATTGTGAGGCGCGCCGCCAGCGCTCCCGCACCCGGTGCAGGTCGGCCGGGTCGAGGGTCGCGGTGAGCAGCCGGTTCCCGGAGGGCGCAGGCACGTCGAACGCGTACGCGGTCTGTGTGGGACGGCCGCTCTCGAAGCGGAGCTCCAGCGACACCGGCGCCAGGCGGCTCGCGTAGCGAAAGACGTCGCCATCGGCGGGCGGCGGCGCAGCCAGGCGGAGCGGTCGCTCGGCGGCGACGGTCCCGATGCGTTCGCCGCTGCCTGTAACGACCGGCGTGACGTACACCAGGCGCAAGCCGAGCGCGTCTCGGGCAAAGAACCACGCCTCGTCGCTCTGCAGCCGGTCCGGCGGCAACTCCGAGCCGCGGCCGTTCCAGGCGAGCGGCCGGCCGTCGGCGCCGTAAGCGGTCACCGCGTAGTCGGCGTCCTGCGCCTGAGCGACGGCGACGCCTGCCGCTTCGAAGAGCCGCCGCGTGGCCGTGCTATCACCGGCGGTGGCCGCCACGATCGACGCGGTATCGGCCATCCCGAGCGCCATCAGGCGGAGCGCACGGCTCATCTGGTCGAACGAGACGCGCACGTCGGCTTCCACGCGCAGGCGTGCGGCCGCCTCGTCTCGGCCGAGCACGATCGCCTCGCCCGCCCGTCCGAGCAGCAGGGCCAGCAGCGCTGCGCCCGTTCCGGCGCCCGCGATGCGGAGGAGCCGCCGCGAGGGGAAGGGAGGCGCCGGCGCGGCCCGTTCGGGAAGCCTCACAGAACTGATTGTAGGCCCCGGGCTGTTCAGGCCCCCGGCTCAAGGCCGAACGTCCACCGCCCACCGCCCAAGGCCCACCGCCCAAGGCCGTACAATGAGTCGAGTTCATGACCCAGGGCACGCTCAAGGCCGCCATCAAGCGCGGCGCGCTCGTGGCGGCCGCCAACTGGCCGGTCACGCTCATCCAGGCCTCCGCCGACTCGCTCTTCAAGCTGTTGCTGGCCGCACCGCTCATCGGCGGCGTCTTCCTGGTGGCGCTCGCCGTCGGCAGCGAGCCGTCCGCGCTCATCGTCCTGGAGTCGCGGGAGATGCTGGCGACCTTCACCGCGGCGCTGCTGGCCCAGCCCGTCGTGCTGGTGGTGTTCCTGTTGGCGATTGGCGTGGTCGCCGTTGGGGGATCGCTCTTCGTGTTCCTGCTCAAGGGAGGCCCCGTTGCCATCCTCGTCCGGAGCGAGCGCGAGGCGGGGCCGCTGGAAGAGCCGCCGCTGCACGTGAGCGCGGTCGCCCGGGCGTCACGCTTCTCCGTGGACGCGTACGTCGCGTCGGCGTGGAATCTCTTTCCGCGCTACGCGCGGCTCGGATGTGTCCTGATGGGTGTGTACCTCGTGTCCGCTCTCGCCTATCTGGGCGTGGTGACGACCCGGGATGCCGGCTCCGGCTGGGGCGCCACGGCGGCGGCGACCGCTGTCTTCGTCCTGTGGATTACGGTCGTCAATCTGCTCTACCTGCTCGTGCAGATCGTGGTCGCCGCCGAGGACTGCGGCGTCGCGGCCGCCGTCCGGCGTGTGGCCGCCTTCCTGCGCCACGAGCGGCGGCACGTCGTTGCCGTGTTTTCGCTCGTGCTCGCCATTGTGGTGGCGGCAACGGGCGCGTCCGTGCTCGCGACGGCCGCTCTGGGACTGGTGGCGTTCGTGCCGTTCATCGGCCTGGCCGCGCTGCCGCTGCAGCTGCTCGCGTGGCTGCTGCGCAGCCTCGTGTTCCAGTACCTTGGCCTGGCATCGGTCGGCGCGTATCTGAAGCTGTACCGGGAGTTCTCGGGCGCACAGTTGCTTCGGTGCCCGGGTTCCGGCTCGCCGGTGCCCGTTCATGGGTAAGGCCGCGAACCTTCGATGACCGAGTACGGTAAGTTCCTGTCTCCAACCGGCCGGCACCTCCACGAATCGGCGATCAGGCGCATGGGCACGGTGGCGGCGCGCTCTGCCGAGATGGTGTCGTTTGCGGCGGGGTATCCGGACCCGACAGCGTTTCCCTGGAGCGAGCTGCGAGAGCTGGCCGCCGGGCTGCTCTCGGGCGCAGACCCCACCGTGCTCCAGTACGGGCCGACGCGCGGCCATGAGCCGCTCATCGGGACGATCGTCGAGCTGCTGGCCTCGCGCGGCATCATCGTCACCGCGCCAGAGGTGACGATCACGACGGGCTCGCAGCAGGGCATCGATCTGGTCGGCCGCGTGCTGGTGACGCCCGGCGATACCGTGCTCGTCGAGCTCCCGGCATACACGGGCGCGATCTCGGCGTTCAAGAACGCAGGGGCGCGGCTCGCCGGCGTGCGCCAGGACGAGGACGGCATCGACCTCGAGGATCTCGACGCGGTGTGCCTGCGGGAGCGGCGGGCGGGACACGGGGTCAACCTGTTGTACCTCGTCCCGAACTTCCAGAACCCGGCCGGCCTGCTGCTCGGGCTGGACAGGCGACGGCGACTGCTCGAATGGGCCGAGCGCCGCGACGTGTTGATCGTCGAGGACGACCCGTACGGTGCCCTCTACTTCGACGACGACGCGGGCACGGAACGTACGCGGCCGATTCGTGCCGACGACGCGCGAGGGCGGGTGATCTATTTGAGCACGTTCTCCAAGACGCTCGCGCCCGGATTCCGTGTGGGCTGGATGGTAGCGGCCGCCTCACTCATCGAGCGGTTCGAGACGGCCAAGCAGTCGATCGACCTCATGACCGGCAGCTTCGACCAGCGCATCGTCCATGAGGCGGTGCGCAGGGGGGTGCTCGATCGGCTCGCTCCGGTTCTGCGTCGCCTCTACCGCACCAGGCGGGACGCGATGGAGCAGGCGCTCGCGGAAGAGCTCGGCGGTCGGCTGCGGTGGCATCCGCCGAAGGGCGGGTTCTTCCTGTGGGCAACGCTGCCCGACGGCATCGATGACGAAACGCTGCTCGCCCGGGCGCTCGAGGAGCGACTCGTGTTCGTCGTCGGAAGCGCCTTCTACGTCGACGGGACGGGACACGACCGCGTCCGCCTGTCCTTCTCCGCGCCTTCGGTCGACCGGATCCGCGAGGGCGCGCGGCGGCTGGCCGCTGCGATGGACCGTGCCAGCGCGCGGACGGCGCGCGTTGGGATGCCCTAGTCGATTCGCTCCCGCGCCAGCGCACGACCCGGCAGTGCGCCAACCGCTCCTGGCGCGGCCTCCCGGAACATCAAGCTCGTCGGCCGGAACGCATCGACGATCCCTTCGCGCGTCACGGTGACGAACGCGACGCGGAAGGGAGGAACCGCAGGATCGATCACCGGCGGACCCACAAGATCGCCGGGCGCGGACTGGGTGCCCATGGCCGCGCCGGTGTCACCGGCGAAGACCGTCATGGCCGGCATGACGCCCGGCACGACGACGGCGCCCCGAAAGGCCTGCGGCGGCAGCAGCGGGCGCGTGCCGGTCGGCTTACGCCAGCGTTGGTTGCCGTTGCCGCGGTTGACGGCACGGATGATGTTGTCGAGCGACGCAAAGTACACCGTGTCGCCGTCGACGGCTGCGCCGATGACGTCGCCGCCATTGCGCCACTTCCATTCCTCGCGGCCGGTGGCGGCGTCGAACGCGTAGAAGAAGTTGTCGGTCGAGCCGACAAAGACGCGGTCGCGCGCCGCCGCCGGCGGGCTGAGCGTTCCCGGCAGGCGCCGCTCCCAGAGCGGCTCTCCCGTCTCGAGCGCCACGGCGACGACTCGGCCGTCCGCCAGTGTGAGATACACTGCGCGCTCCCGGTCGGTCGCGGCAGGATGCCCGGTGACCGCGCCGAGCCGACGACGCCAGGCGAGCTGGCCGTCGAGGGCGCCGAGCGCGATCAGGTCGCCCGGTTCCACCGACGCCACCAGCCGTCCCTCCTGCCAGAAGAGCGGTGCGGTCACACCCGCCGCCATCGGAATCGACCAGCGTTCGTACCCCGTCGCGGCGTCGAGCGCTCGGAGTTCGCCCGGAGTGACCAGGAAGAGGTCTCCGCCGCCCGTGGCGAGCGAGAGCACCGTGTCGCCCGCCCACGTCCACGCGAGGAGTCCGGTCTCCCGATGCAGCGCTACGAGCAGGTAGTCACGAACTGGGACGTACACGTGCTGGTCGTCCATGACCGCCGGCGCCGACGGCGGCGCACCGAGCTTCAACGACCAGGCCGACTCGGCAGGGAGGAGCGGTACAGCCGGGGGCTTCTCGATCGTCTCGCGAAAGCTGCGGAGGATGGCGTCGTAGCGCTGGCGACTGGTGGCCTGCGCCGCGGCACCGCTGTCAGGGCAGAAGCCCGAACCGACGAGCAACAGCAACGCGGCTGTGGCGCGAGCTGCGCAAGATGTCGTGGGTACGCGGTCGCGCACCACGATATAATAGCGCGCGACCACCGCCCGCGGGTTCCATCGTGTCCCATCAAACCATCCTCGTTCTGGATTTCGGTTCGCAGTACACCCAGCTCATCGCGCGGCGCCTGCGCGAGCTGTCCGTGTACTCCGAAGTGGTACCGTTCAACGTGCCGATCGAGACGGTGCTGGCGAAGAAGCCGGCCGGCCTCATCCTGTCGGGTGGGCCGCGGAGCGTCTCGGAGACGGGCGCCCCGAAGTGCGTGCCAGAGGTGTTCGCGTTCGGCGCACCGGTGCTCGGCATCTGTTACGGGATGCAGCTGATGACCGACGCGCTCGGCGGCGAAGTGCGGCGCTCGGGCCAGCGTGAATTCGGCCACGCCCACGTGCGGGTCTCGCCGAACGGTCCGGCCGGACCGCGTCTGTTCTCGCGCCTTCCAGGCCAGTTGCGCGTCTGGGCGAGCCACGGCGACGACGTGACGGCGGTGCCGCCGGGGTTCAGGGTGGCGGCGACGAGCGCGACGGCCCCGATCGCCGCGATGGAAGCACCCGATCGCGGCCTGTACGCGCTCTTGTTCCATCCCGAGGTCGCACACACGGATCACGGTATCGACATCCTCCGGAACTTCGCATTCGAGATCTGCGGCTGCACCGGCGACTGGACGATCGCGTCGTTCATCGAGGAGGCCACCGGGCGCATCCGGCAGCAGGTGGGAAGCGGCCGCGTGGTGTGCGGCCTGTCGGGGGGCGTCGATTCGACCGTGGCGGCGCTGCTGATTCATCGCGCCATCGGCGATCGGTTGACGTGCATCTTCGTCGACAACGGGCTGCTCCGTTACGAGGAGGCCCGTCAGATCCGGCAACGATTCGCGGAGAAGATGCACCTGCCGCTCGATTTCGTCGACGCCGCGGACCTGTTCCTCGGTCGGCTCAGGGGTATTACCGATCCGGAGCAGAAGCGGAAGATCATCGGCGCCACGTTCATCGACGTCTTCGAGCGGCGAGCCGGCGAGCTCGGCGGCTTCGAGTATCTCGGGCAGGGGACGCTCTATCCGGACGTCATCGAATCGGCGTCGGTGCTGGGCCCCGCGGCGGTGATCAAGAGCCACCACAACGTCGGCGGACTGCCCGAGCGCATGCGATTCACGCTGGTCGAGCCGCTGCGCGACCTGTTCAAGGACGAGGTGCGCCGCGTCGGCCGCGATCTCGGCCTCGACCCCGAGTTCGTGGTCAGGCAGCCGTTTCCGGGGCCGGGACTGGCGGTTCGCATCATCGGTGAGATCACTCGCGAGCGGCTGGATCTGCTCCGGTCGGCGGACAGGATCGTGGCGGAGGAAGTCCGGAAGGCGGCCTGGTACGAGCGGCTCTGGCAGAGCTTCGCGGTGCTGCTGCCTGTCCAGAGCGTCGGCGTGATGGGAGACGCCCGGACCTACGAGTACACTGTGGCGATTCGCGCCGTCGAGAGCCTCGATGGCATGACAGCGGACTGGGCGAGGCTGCCACACGATCTGCTCGCCGCCATTTCATCGCGCATCGTCAACGAGGTCCGCGGGATCAACCGGGTGGTGTACGACATTTCGTCGAAGCCGCCGTCGACGATCGAATGGGAGTAGCGCGGGGTGGTGGTCGGCAGCTGGTAGTCGGTAGCTGACAGGGCATGGTCGAATTCGTTCATCTGCACGTGCACACGGAGTTTTCGCTGCTCGACGGTGCGTGCCGCATCGACGAGCTGCTGGACGAGGCGGTCCGGTTGAAGATGCCGGCGCTCGCCGTCACCGAGCACGGCAACCTGTTCTCCTCGGTGATCTTCCACGACCACGCCCGCGATCGCGGGCTGAAGCCGATACTCGGCTGCGAGGTGTATGTCGCCTCCGGCAGCCGGTTCGACAAGACCAGACCACAGAGCGACACGAATCATCTGGTGCTGTTGGCGGAAACCGATGAAGGATATCGGAACCTGATTCGGCTGGTCTCGGCGGGCTACACCGAGGGGTTCTACTACCGGCCGCGGATCGATCGGGACCTGCTCGCCGGGCACGCCCGCGGACTGATCGGGCTGAGCAGCTGCCTGAAGGGCGAAGTGGCGAGCGCGCTCAAGGTCGAGCAGCCTCGCGTGGCCCTCGACGCGGCCGCCCGGCTGCGGGATATCCTCGGCCCAGGCAACTTCTTCCTCGAGATGCAGTATCAGGGGCTCGAGGAGCAGAAGGTCGTCAACGACGGGCTGCTGCCGCTCTCGCGCGAGCTGCGCTTGCCGCTCGTCGTCACCAACGACGTGCACTATCTCCGGCAGGGCGACCATCAGCCGCACGACGTACTGCTCTGCATCGGCACGGGGAAGACGGTGCACGACGCGCAGCGCCTGCGCTACCACGGCGATCAGTTCTTCCTGAAGACGCCCGCGCAGATGGCCACCGTCTTCGGCGACTACCCCGAGGCGCTCCGGAACACGCTGCTCGTCGCCGAGCGATGCAACGTCACGATTCCGACGGGGCGGAACCACCTGCCGTCGTTCGAGGTGCCCCAGGGCTTCACGCTGGAGAAGTACTTCGAGCACGTCGCGCGCGAAGGGTTCGCCGAGCGGCTCACGCGGCTGCGGCACCTCGCCTCCGCCGGGCGCCTGCGCCACGCCATCGACGAGTACGCGAGCCGGCTCGAGTACGAGATCGCGATGATCGAGAAGATGGGCTATTGCGGCTACTTCCTGATCGTCTGGGATTTCATCCGCTACGCGCGGGAGCAGCGGATTCCGGTCGGGCCGGGCCGCGGATCGGCTGCCGGGTCGCTCGTCGCCTGGTCGATGCGCATCACCGACGTCGACCCGCTCGACTTCGATCTCATCTTCGAGCGGTTCCTGAACCCGGAGCGGGTGTCGCTGCCCGATATCGACGTCGACTTCTGCGAGCGGCGTCGGGGCGAGGTGATCGAGTACGTGACGCGCAAGTACGGCCGGGAGAACGTCGCGCAAATCATCACCTTCGGCACGATGAAGGCGAAGGCGGTGGTGCGCGACGTCGGGCGGGCGCTCGACATGCCGTACGCCGACGTCGACCGGATCGCCAAACAGATTCCGCCCGCGCTCGACATGACGCTCGAGAAGGCGCTCGCCGAGAACCCGGTCCTGGCCGACATGGCCGGCAAGGAACCGAAAGTCAAGGAGGTGCTCGAGATCGGACGGCGACTCGAAGGACTCTCGCGCCATGCGTCGGTTCACGCCGCGGGCGTCGTGATTGCGCCCGGGCCGGTCACCGACTACGCGCCGCTCTACAAAGGGACGCGAGACGAAATCACGACGCAGTGGAGCATGAAGGAAGTCGAGCGTGTCGGCCTGCTGAAGATGGACTTCCTCGGACTCAGCACGCTCACGTTGATTCGCGACTGCCTGGCCGAGATCCAGCGGACCGAAGGGGTCGAGGTGGACATCGACGCCATACCGCTCGACGACGCGAAGACCTACAGACTCTTCAGTGACGGCCAGACCTACGGCATCTTCCAGTTCGAGAGCTCGGGCATGCGCGATCTGCTGCGGAAGGCGCGTCCCGAACGGCTCGAGGATCTCATCGCACTCAACGCGCTCTACCGTCCCGGACCCCTGAAGTCGGGCATGGTGGACGATTACATCGCGCGCAAGCAGGGGAGGACGGACATCCGGTACGAGCTCCCACAACTCGAACCGATTCTGTCGGAGACGTACGGCGTCATCGCCTACCAGGAGCAGGTGATGCGCATCGCCCAGGCGCTGGCCGGCTTCAGCCTGGGCCAGGCGGACGTGCTCCGCAAGGCGATGGGAAAGAAGGATCCGAAGGTCATGGCGCTGCAGCGCGACCAGTTCGTGGCGGGCGCCCGGAAGCAGGGGATTGCCGTCAAACAGGCCTCGAGAATCTTCGAGCTGATGGAGCACTTCGCCGGATACGGCTTCAACAAGTCGCACTCGACCGCCTACGCGCTGCTGGCGTACCAGACGGCGTATCTCAAGGCGAACTACCCGTGGCACTTCGCGGCCGCGCTGCTCACGATCGAAGCGCAGAACACCGACAAGCTCGCGCTCTACTTGGGCGATTGCCGCGAGCGGGGTGTCCCGGTGCTTCCGCCGGATCTCAACCGAAGCCAGCTGAACTTCGCGGTGGAGCCGGACAAGGGCGTCCGGTTCGCGCTCGCCGCCATCAAGGGGATCGGCGAGACGGCGGTCAACGCGATCATCGGCGCGCGCGCCCAGCTCGGGGGCGGAATCGTGTCGCTGCATGCGCTCTGCGAGGTCGTCGATCTGCGCATGGTCAACAAGCGTGCGCTCGAGGCACTCGTCAAGGCGGGCGCCTGTGATTCACTGGCGGCAGGCGAGCCGCGGTCGGTACGGGCGCGGCTCTTTGCGTCGGTCGACGCCGCGGTCGAGCACGGAACGCGCATGCAGCGCGACCAGAGCCTGGGTCAGACGCAGCTCTTCGGCGGCGACGAGCACGGCCCTGGGGGATCCGGGCGCGCCGGGCCGCTCGCCGAGGCGCCGCCGTGGGAGGACATCGAGCAGCTGCACCACGAGAAGGAGGCGCTCGGCCTCTACTGGAGCGGTCATCCGATCGACCGGTACGCCGATGCGCTGCGCGGGTACGGCGCGAAGACCACGGCCGATCTCTCGCTCAGGCGCGAGGCGGCCGACCATGAGCCCGCTCCCCCGACTGGCGGCAACGGCCAGCGGATGGCCGAAGACGTCGACATCGGCGGGATCGTGGCGGCGACGCGGCCGCTCAAGACTCGGAAAGGCGATCGGATGTGCGTCTTCACGCTGGAGGACGCGCAGGGGAGTCTGGAGGTCGTCGTGTTCCCGGACGCGTTCCGCCAGTCCGGCCATCTGGTCGAAGAGGGCCGAATGGTGCTCGTCAAGGGGCGATGGGAGCGCGACGAGGAGACCACGCGCGTCCTGGCGTCGGAGGTCGCGCCGATCGAGAGCATCCGGGAGCGTCTTGCCGCGTCGGTCTCGATCACCGTGTCGGCGCCGCAGCACGACCGCGACACGTTCCTGCGCCTCTGGGACGTGCTGATGCAGCACAAGGGGGACCGCCGGGTGGCGATCGAGCTGCTCGATCCCGACCGCCACCTGCGGGTGACCATCGACGTGAACGCGCAGATCCGTGTGCGGCCCTCGGAGCGGCTCGTCTCGGACGTCGAGAAGGTCTGCGGCGCCGGATCGGTCACCCTGTGTCCTTCGACGGGGGTTCACCCCTCGACCGGGCTCGGGGCGACCCTGCGTTCGTCGAAGGGCCACGGCGGCCCGCACCCGGTCCATGCGCGATGACCTGGGTTGTCATGCCGTGGGTCTATCATCGGCACAGACGACGGAGACACAGGGGTCCAGGGGGATGTGGGATCCGTGTCGTCGCGTCCTTGTGGCCCGGATCCGGTAATGCCTCCTGACCTCCTGGAGTTCGAGGAACCGATCGGCGTCCTGCTGAAGGAGATCGAGGCGCTCTCGATGCTGCCGCAGACGCCCGAGCGGCAGCGCTCGATCGAGCGGCTGCAGGCAGAGATCGAGTCGATTCGAGCCGATCTGTACTCGAGGCTCACGCCATGGCAGCGGGTGCTGGTGGCACGGCACCCGAGCCGACCCACCGTGCTCGACTACGTGGAGCGGCTGTTCACCGAGTTCATCGAGATCGGCGGCGACCGCCGGTTCGCCGACGACCACGCCGTCGTGGCGGGATTCGCGCGCTACAAGGGGGAGCCCGTGATGGTGATTGGCCATCACAAGGGGGGCGGCGGTGACACCAAGCAAAAGGTCTACCGCAACTTCGGGTACGCCAAGCCGGAAGGATACCGGAAGGCGCTTCGCGCGATGAAGCTTGCGGAAAAGTTCGGACGGGCGGTCATCGCGTTCATCGACACTCCGGCGGCGTACCCCGGCGTCGAATCCGAGGAGCGGGGCATCGCCGAGGCGATCGCCTACAACCTCCGCGAGATGGCCGCGCTCGACGCGCCGATCGTGGTGGCCGTGCACGGGGAAGGGGGGAGCGGCGGCGCGCTGGGGATCGCCATCGGCGATCGCATCCTGATGCACGAATTCGCCATCTACAGCGTCATCCCGCCCGAGGGATGTGCCGCCATCCTGTGGCGCGACTCTGGCCGGAAGATCGAGGCGGCCGAAGCGTTGAAACTGACCGCTCCGGACCTGTTGGCGTTCGGCGTGATCGACGAGATCGTGCCCGAACCGACCGGTGGCGCCCACACCAACCCCGATCTGGCCGCCTCGTTGCTCGACGGCCCGTTGGCGCGGGCGCTGGCCGACGTGTCCACGAGGGAGCCGGCCGCGCGCCTCGAGGCGCGCTATCGGAAGTTCCGCGCGATGGGCAACGTCGGCATCGCCGAGCCATGAACCCCGATCGCGTCTGGGCGGCCAAGCCATGCGACGAGGCGCGCGTCGAGCCCCTTGCGCGGGAGTTGGCGGTGTCGCCCGTCACCGCGCGACTGCTCTGCATCCGGGGCCTCGATGACGCGACGCGGGCGCGCCGGTTCCTCTCGCCGTCGCTCGACGATTTGCACGACCCGTTCCGGCTGACCGACATGGCGGCGGCGGTGGACCGAATCCTTGCGGCCATCGCTCGGGGCGAGCGAATGGCCATCCACGGCGATTACGACGTCGACGGCGTCACCTCGACGGTCATCTTGCGCCGGGCCCTGGAGCTGCTCGGCGCCGACGTCGTTCACTTCATTCCGGAGCGGCTGCGGGACGGATACGGCCTGCAGCCGGCGGCGCTCGATCGGCTGCACGCCGACGGTGTGCGCCTGGTGATCTCGGCGGACTGCGGCATCCGGGCGGATGGGGCAGCCCGGCATGCCTCCGCGCTCGGGCTCGAGTTGATCATCACGGACCATCACGAGCCGGACGGCGTCCTCCCGCACGCGACGGCTGTCATCAATCCCAAGCGGCACGATTGCCCGTATCCGGACAAGAACCTCGCCGGCGTCGGGGTCGCGCTGAAGCTGGTGCACGCGCTCTGCCTGCGGGCGGGGCGCGCGGCGTGGCTGCCCGCGTTCGTGAAGATCGCCGCCATCGGAACCCTGGCCGACGTCGTTCCGCTGACGGGCGAGAACCGCGTGATCGCCAAACTCGGGCTCGCCATGCTCTCGGCCGGGCCGCACAAGGTGGGCCTGCGGGCGCTGCTCGACGTCTGTGGCCTGACCGGCCGGGAGATCGACAGCTACCACATCGGCTTCGTGCTGGGTCCGCGCGTCAACGCCGCGGGCCGGATGAGTACTCCCGACATCGCGGCACGCCTCCTCCTGGCGTCCGACGAAACGATGGCGGACGAGGCGCGGGCGCTGGCCGAGCAGCTCGATTCGGAGAACCAGCGCCGACAGAAGGAGGAGGCGGAGATCCTGACGGCGGCCCGCAAGGCGGTTGAGACGGATCTCGACATCGGCTCGCGGTCGGTCATCGTGGTCGCAGGCGATGGCTGGCACCGCGGCGTCATCGGCATCGTTGCCTCGAAGCTCGTTGACGCGTTCCATCGGCCGGCGATCGTGCTGTCGGTGGATGGCGACGTGGCGCATGGGTCGTGCCGGAGCATCCCCTGCTTCGACATGCTGGCTGCACTCGAGTCGTGCGCCGGCGTGATGACGACCTTCGGCGGCCACCGCCAGGCGGCGGGGCTGACGATCGAGGCGGGGCGTGTCCGCGAGCTGCGTGTCCGCGTGAATGAGTACGCCGACGCGCGCCTCCAACCGGACGATCTGCGGCCCCGTCTCTGGATCGACGGCGCGCTCCCGTTTCGTTCCATCACTTCGCAAGTCGCCGCTGAGCTCGTAGCGCTCGCGCCGTTTGGCGCCGGGAACCCGAGCCCGTTGTTCCGTGCGGGCCGCGTCGAGGTCGTCGACGGCCCCCGGCTGCTCAAGCAACGGCATCTGAAGATGGCCTTCCGGCAGGACGGCCGGGTCATGCGCGGGATTGCCTGGCGTGCGGCCGAGCGCGAGCGGTTCGTGGCGGAGCACCGCGCCTCGATCGATCTCGCCTTCTCGCTCGAACAGGACACGTGGAACGGGGAGAAATACCTTCAGCTCTCCGTTGCCGATTTCAGGGCGCCGGAGTAGAGGCGGCCTACGCGCGTCGCCCCGCCGGAATGCCGGGGTAAGATCAACAGCAATGGCCAGATGGCAGAAGCGCGCCCGGATCGGCGTGGGGCTGTTCGGGATCGCCTGTGCCATCGGTGTGTATGCCGCGATAGGCGAGCGGCGGACCACCGTCCCCCCCGAGCGCCCCGCGCGGCTCGATCCGCGCGCCATTCTCGAGAGCGCCGGGGCCGTCCTCCAGCAATTCCGCGAAACGAAGAAGGACTACGTCGTCAGAGCCGAGCGGCAGCTCAGGTACGAGGACGGCACCACGAAATCGTTCGGCGTCACGATCGAGGTCCGAAACCGCGGCGGTCGTGACTTCGTCGTGTCGGGCCGAGAGATGCAGGCGGACGAGACACGGAAGGTCCTGGAGATCATCGGCGGCGTGACGCTGACCGCCAACGACGGGTTCACCGTGACGGCCGAGCGCGCCACGTTCAGCGACGCCGACGCCACGGTGTCCGCGCCTGGGGCCGTGTCGTTCGGCAAGGGGCGCATGTCGGGTTCGGGTGTCGGCATGACGTACAACCAGACGAGCGACGTCCTGTCGCTCGCCGGTGAGGCGCGCGTCGTCGTGACGGACGAGGCGGGGAATCCGGTGACGGAATTCAGCGCGGCGAGCGCGGTCCTGTCGCGGCGGGAGGACTACTTGGCGCTCGACGGCGGCGTGCGCGCGCTGCGGCGCGAGCAGGTGCTCGAGGCGGACCGGGGCACGGCGCGCCTCTCGCCGGAGGACGAATTCGTCACGTTCATCGAGCTGCGCGGGAACGCGCGCGTCTCGGGCGGGGCCGCCTTCGACGCGATGAGCGGGCGCGACATCGATCTCGACTACACCGACGACGGGGTCACGCTCGAACGCGTCGTGTTGCGTGGCGATGGCGGCGTCACGATGCATGGCCAGGGCGAGGAATCGGGGAGTCAGTTCGCCGGTGACTCGCTCGACCTCGCCTTTGCGCCCGATGCATCGCTCACGGGTGTGACTGGGCGCGGGAACGTGCGCGTGGATCTGCCGGCGCGCCCGGGATCGCCCGCCCGCAGGGTTGGCGCTCAGGGACTGGAGGCGGCGGGCGAGCCCGGCAAGGGGCTCACCGCGGCGCGCTTCAGCGAAGCTGTCGAGTACCGGGAGGCGCCGGCCGGCGCGCCGGCGCGGCTGGCACGGTCGAGCACGCTCCGCGTCGGTCTTGCCGACGACGTGGTGACGCAGGCGGCCTTCGCCGGGCGCGTGCGGTTCCAGGACGGAGGACTTCAAGCGTCGGCTGCGGCAGCCGACTACGACCCGGTGGGCGGCACGCTGCGGCTGGTGGGCGCAGACGAGGGGGGTGGACCGCGCGTGGCGGACACGCAGATCCAGATCGAGGCGGAGGCGATCGCCGTGACACTGGAGGGGCCACGCATGCGCGCCACGGGGACCGTGAAGACGATCCTGCAGGCGACGACGTCGGGACGCATGCCCGGACTGCTCGAGCAAGGGGATCCGGTCAACGTGAACGCCGCGGCCCTCGAGTACCAGGGGCCGACGGGTTCGGCCGTCTACTCCGGCAACGCCATGCTCTGGCAGGGCGCGACGGCCGTGCGTGGTGACGCGATCACCATCGATCGCAGCCGCGGCGATCTGGTGGTCTCGGGCACGGCGCGTTCGAATCTGGTACTCGACACCGGCGCGTCGATCGGTCGCGCCCCGGAAATCCGCTACGACGACGCCGCGCGGCGCATGAGGTACGGGCCGCCGGCCTCGGCGGGCGGCAGTGCCGCCGCTGCGGCCGCCGTGGCGCAGCTGAGCGGCCCGCAGGGTGACCTGCGCGGGGGGCGCATCGAGGTGCTGCTGGCGCCGAGCGCCTCGCGTATCGAGCGGCTGGAGGCGTACACGGACGTGACCATCCGGATCGATCGGCGGGTGGCCGCCGGCGACCGCCTGACCTATCACGCGGGCGAGGAGCGCTACGTGATGGTCGGTATCGCGACCGTGCCGGTGAAGATCGTCGAGGACTGCCGCGAGACCATCGGTCGGACGGTCGTCTTCTTCAAGTCGGCCGATCGGATCATCGTCGACGGCAACGAGGAGGTCCGCACGCAGTCGAGCCGCAGCGCTCCGTGCCAGGCGACGGCCCGGTGATGTCGACGCTGCACACGCACGAGCTCACCAAGTCCTACGGCGGACGGACGGTCGTTCGCGGCGTCAGCGTCGAAGTGGCGTCCGGCGAGGTGGTCGGCCTGCTGGGTCCCAATGGCGCCGGCAAGACGACGACCTTCTACATGGTCGTCGGCCTGACGGCGCCCGACTCCGGGCGCGTGGCGCTCGACGGCGAGGATGTCACGGATGACCCGATGTACGTGCGCGCGCGGAAGGGGATCGGCTACCTGCCGCAGGAGCCGTCGATCTTCCGCGGCCTCACGGTCGAGCAGAACATCCTGGCGATCCTCGAGACGCTGGATCTGCCGAAGGCGGAACGCCGGGAGCGGCAGAGGAACCTGCTCGCCGAGCTCGGTCTCACGCCGCTGGCGAAGTCGCCGGCGCACACGCTGTCTGGCGGCGAGCGGCGGCGCGTGGAGATCACGCGGGCGTTGGCGGTGTCGCCACGCTTCATGCTGCTCGACGAGCCGTTCGCGGGGATCGACCCGATCGCGGTGGCCGACATCCAGAAGATCATCTTCCACCTGCGCTCGCGGGGGATCGGCCTGCTCGTCACCGATCACAACGTGCGCGAAACGCTCCGCATCACCGATCGGGCCTACATCGTCCACGACGGCGTGATCTTCCGGAGCGGCACGCCCGCCTCTCTCGCGGCGGATGAGGACGTCCGGCGCATCTACCTGGGAACCGATTTCCGTCTGGACTAAATAGACTAAGATGTACTTTCGGGCCCGGAGTTGACCGAGAACGTCTGACCCCATGGCGATTTCGCAGAAGCTACACACGAAGCTCGTCCAGAAGCTGATTCTGACGCCGTCGCTGCAGCAGGCGATCAAGCTGCTGCCAATGTCGACGCTGGAACTCTCGGAGCTGCTGAACCAGGAGATGGTGGAGAATCCGCTCCTGGAAGAAGTGCCCACGGAAGAGCTGCAGCCGGTGGAAGCGACGCAGGAGAAGCAGGAAGAGAAAGGGGCCGAGAAGAGCGACGCCTGGGACGATCAGGACTACGAGTACTTCTTCGGCGACTACCTCGACGACGGCTATCGTCCGCACACGCCGACCGAGGTGAAGGAGCTGCCGCCGATCGAAAACACGCTGTCGACGACGACGTCGCTCGCCGACCATCTCCTCTGGCAGCTCTCGATGCAGACCGACGATCCCGCCGTGCGTGATATCGGCGAGGCGATCATCGGAAACCTGGACGACGATGGGCAACTCGTCGCGACCGTCGAGGAGCTCGCCGCGATGGGTCCGTGGTCGATCGAACAGGTGGAGGGCGCGCTGAAGCTGGTGCAGGGCTTCGACCCGATCGGCGTCGCGGCGCGCGACCTGCAGGAATGTCTGCTGTTGCAGCTCCGGCACACACACGAGGATCCAGTCGCCGAGACGATCATCACCGAGCACATGCGGCTGCTGCAGAACCATCAGGTTCCCGAGCTGGCGCGGAAGCTTGGGATGTCGATCGACGATTTGAAGCAGCACATCGAGCTGATTCGCCACCTCGATCCGAAGCCAGGCAGTCGCTACAACCCGTCGCAGTCCCAATACGTCATCCCCGACGTCTACGTCGTCAAGGTGGAGGACCAGTACGTCGCCGTGTTGAACGAGGAAGGGCTGCCGCAGCTGCGCATCAGCCCGGTGTACCGCCGACTCCTGGACAAGAGCGCGACCGACAACAGCGAGGAGACCCGCGCCTACGTGAAGGACAAGTTTCGGTCCGCGCTCTGGCTGATCAAGTCGGTGGAGCAGCGGCAGAAGACCATCCACAAGGTCGCGACGAGCATCATCACCTTCCAGCGCGACTTCCTCGACCACGGCATCGAGTACCTGCGGCCGTTGGTGCTCCGCGACGTGGCCAACGACATCGGCATGCACGAGTCGACGGTGAGTCGGGTGGTGACGAACAAGTACATGCACACGCCGCAGGGCGTGTTCGAAATGAAGTATTTCTTCCACAGCGGCATCGCGAGCGCGTACGGCGACGCGGTGTCCTCGGTCACCATCAAGCAGCGTATCCGCAAGATCATCGAGCAGGAGGATCCCCGGAAGCCCCTGAGCGATTCGAAGATCGTCACTATCCTGCAGCGCGAAGGGCTCGAGCTCGCACGTCGCACCATCGCGAAGTACCGGGAAGAACTCAAGATCCCGACCTCGAACCAGCGGAAGGTCCTGTACTAGGGTCCAGGCACCACGGCCCGAGTCATTGGAGTTATGCGTCTCGAACTGACTGGACGACACGTCACGATCACGCCGGCAGTCCGCCGGGCCGTCGAGCGGAGCCTCGCGCGCATCGCCAGGATGCTGAACGACAGCGTCATTTCCGTGCAGGTGGTGATCACCAGGGAGAAGGCGCGGCACTACGTCGAGATGACGCTGCACGCGCGGGGGGATCACTTCATGCACGGCGCAGCCGAGGGGCGCGACGTGGGAGGCGCCCTTGGCGCCGCCGTCGAAAAGCTGGAGCACCAGGCCCAGAAGCTCAAGAGCCGCTGGACCGAGGGGAAGCGGCAAGGCGTCTCGGCCGCCAAAGCGGGATCGCCGGGGATCCGGCCGGAGCGAGCGGGCCGCGCGTTCGCGCCCGATCTCGTCGCGCCGGAACCCGACGGCGACGTGGTGCGAATCATCCGGGCTCGGCGCTACGCCGTGAAGCCGATGTCGGTCGACGAGGCGGCGCTGGAGGTCGGCGCGGCCCTTGGCGCCTTTCTCGTCTTCCGCAACGCCACGACGGATTCGGTGAACGTGCTGTTCCGCCGTCCAGACGGACATCTCGGGTTGATTGAGCCCGAGGCCTGATATCTTCGGTGGTGGCTGGGAGTGACTGACTGGTGGAGGTCCACGATCAACCAGCCGCCAACCGCCACCCGAATGGTTGCGTCGCTCACCGTCGGCGGGTTGCTCGGCAGCCGGCCTGAGAACATCGGGCTGCCGCTGGAGTTGCTCGGCGGCGCGGCGGGACTCCTCCGGCCGATCGCCAGCCCGCACATCCAGAAGACGGGGCTGGCGCTCGCGGGCTTCGACGAGTACCTGCAGCCCGGCCGCGTGCTCGTCTTTGGCGAGAGCGAGGTCCACTTCCTCGAAGGCCTCGAGCGCGGTGTACGTATCCGGGCGCTCGCCGCGGCCTGCGCCCGCGACATCCCCTGTATCCTCGTGACGGGAGGTCTGGAGGCGTCCCCGGACCTGCGCGCCGCCGCCGACGAGCATCGGGTGCCGTTGCTGCGCACGAAGATTCCTACCCCGTTCGCCATCGCGAAGCTGACGACGCTGCTCGATGATGCGCTCGCCGTCCGCGAAGCCGTTCACGGCGTCCTGCTGGACATCCTCGGCCTCGGGGTCCTCATCGTCGGCGAGAGCGGCATCGGCAAGAGCGAGTGCGCGCTCGATCTGGTCGTGCGCGGACACCGGCTCGTTGCCGACGACGTCGTGGAACTGCGCCGGCGCGGGGAGACGATGGTCATCGGGAACTGTCCGGAGCTGACGCGCCACCACATGGAAGTACGGGGCCTGGGCGTGATCAACATTCGCGACCTCTTCGGCGTCGCCTCGACGCGCGCGTCGAAGCGGGTCGAGCTCGTCGTACAGCTCGAACGGTGGGAGCCGCCCGCTCCCAGTGGTGGGACGAGTCCGGCGCAGGGTAACGGCGGGGAGGAAATCGTGTCGGTGTGCGAAGACCGCCTGGGGTTGGACGATGTCTTCTACGACTTGCTGGGCCTGAAGGTCCCGCTCGTGCGGATGCCCGTGGCGCCGGGCCGGAGCCTCGCGATTCTCGTGGAAGTAGCGGCGCGGAATCAGATCCTGCGGGCCCGGGGACGCCACGCGGCGCGCGAGCTGGCGGCGCGCCTGGAGCGCGCCCTTGCGCAGGAAGAAGAGGCCGGCGACGACATGCGCGACGACGAGGTCGGGGATGGAGGCGACGCGTGAAGCCTCTGCCGCGCACTCGCCGCCGGCGGTCGGCTGCCGGCCGGCCGCAGGGCGCCGGAGCCCGGAGGTTCGTCATCCTCACGGGGTTATCCGGATCTGGCAAGACCCAGGCGATTCGCGCGCTCGAGGATCTCGGCTACTTCTGCATCGATAATCTACCGACGCAGTTGATTCCGACGGTGGCGGACCTGTCGACCCGGGAGGATGCGGGGCTCGACAAGGTGGCAATCGTTGTCGACGTCCGGGAAGGAGGGTTCCTCGCGCAGTTTCCGCGCATCTACCGGAAGCTCGAGGCGCACCCCAGCGTCAGGCCGACACTGATCTTCCTCGAAGCCAGCGATTCGACGCTCGTGCGCCGCTTCAGCGAGACGCGGCGTCCGCATCCGCTCGCGGCCGACCGCTCGGTGAGCGAAGGCATTGCGGAGGAACGCCAGAAGCTCGACGGCATCCGTGCGACGGCGGACCTCATCATCGACACCTCGAAGATGACCGTCCACGAGCTGCGCAATCGCTTCATGCAGATGTCCCGGGACGGGCGCGCGCGGGCCGAAATGGTGGTCAACCTGGTGAGCTTCGGGTACAAACACGGCGTGCCGGTCGATGCGGACCTCATGTTCGACGTGCGATGCCTCCCGAATCCCTATTTCGTCGATCGGCTGCGCGGCCTCACCGGCCGGGACCGGGCCGTCGTGCACTACATGCGTCGCACTCCAGGCACCCAGGAGTTCATCGACCGCCTGTCGTCGTTCCTCCGCTTCGCCCTGCCGCAGTACGTGCAGGAGGGGAAGAGCTACCTGACCGTGGCGATCGGCTGCACGGGCGGACGCCACCGCTCGGTGATGATCGCCGAGGCGCTCAAGAAGGCGCTGGCTGGGGTGAGGGGCGTGCGGTTGCGGGTGCAGCACCGGGATTCATGATTGGTATCGTCGTCGTCACCCACGGGCAACTGGCCGCCGAGCTGTTGAACGCGGCCGAGACCATCGTGGGAGAGCTGCCGCGCTTCGCGGCGGTGTCGATCGGCTGGCACGAGGACGCCGGCGACGCCCGCGAGGACATCGCCCAGGCCATCACGCGCGTGCAGCAGGGCGACGGCGTGCTCGTGCTGACCGACATGTTCGGCGGGACCCCTTCGAACCTGGCGATGTCGTTCCTCACCGGCGACAATGTAGAGGTGGTGACCGGCGTCAACCTCCCGATGCTGATCAAGCTTGCCGGACTGACGGCGCCGACCAGCCTGCGTGAGGCGGCGCGGGAGATCCGCGAACACGGACGGAACGGAATCTGGGTCGCCTCGGACCTGCTGCGCGGCGAGAAGGCGTGAAACGGGGATGATCGCGAGGGCCGTTGTCGTCCGCAACGAGCTCGGGCTGCACGCGCGAGCCGCGGCACGCTTCGTGCACCTGGCGACGCGCTTCGAATCGCAGATTCGTGTCCGCCGGGACTCGAAGGTGATGGACGGCAAGAGCATCCTTGGCATCCTGCTGCTCGCGGCCTCGCGTGGCACGACACTTACGATCAGTGCGGACGGAGCGGACGAGCAGGGCGCCGTCGAGGCGCTCGCACGGCTGGTCGAATCGGGATTTGCAGAGGGATCGTGGAACGCCTGAAGGGAATCGGAGTGTCGAGCGGGCGAGTGGTCGGCCAGGCGCTCGTCGCAATACAGCGGACACAAGTCATCAGGTTTCCGGTGGCGCCTGGTCGCGTCGCGCGTGAGCTGGCGGCGCTGGAGCGGTCGCGCACGCGGTCGCGCGGGCAGTTGCAGCAGATCCGGGACCGGATCGCGCAGCGCAAGGGGAAGGAGCTGGCGGCGATCTTCGACGCGCAGCTGCTCCTGCTCGACGATCCCCTGCTCGTGGGGCGCGCGGCCGCAATCGTGGCTGAGGAGCGCGTCAACGCCGAATGGGCCGTCGAGCGGGCGCTCGACGAGGTCGCCGAGGTGTTCAGCGACATCGCCGATCCGTATCTGCACGAACGGAAGGGCGATCTGCAGGACGTGGCGGGCCGCGTGCGGATGAACATACGCGGCGAGAAGGGGGGAGCGCGCGACCTGTTTCGTGACCTCGAGGCGCCGTGCGTGCTCGTCGCCGACGAGCTCGCGCCGTCGGTGGTCGCGCAGCTCGACTGGAATCGGATCCGTGGCTTCGCGACCGACGCGGGGAGCCGCACCTATCACACGGCCATCCTCGCCCGGTCGCTCGGCGTGACGGCCGTGGTCGGCCTCCGCGACGTGAGCCGCCGGATCCCGCCTGGCGCCTCCGTGCTCATCGACGGCGACAGCGGCGACGTGGTGATCGATCCGGATCCCGCGCTGCGTCTGGAGGCGGAGGCTGCTGCGCCCCGCGCGCGGGCGCAGCAGCCCCGGCCCGTGGCTGCGGCAGGTCCCGTGCGAACGCGTGACGGCGTCGCGATTGCGCTGCTCGCCAACATCGAACGCTCCGACGACGTGGCGGCGGCGCTCGACTCCGGCGCCGAGGGTATCGGGCTCTATCGGTCGGAGTTCCTGCTCGCCGGCGGTCCGCCCGATCTGGCGGGCGAGGACGAACAGTACGAGGAGTACCGCCGTGCGGTCGTTCAGATGGCGCCTCGACCGGTCACGATCCGGACCTTCGATATCGACGAGCGACAATTGGCCCGCCCGCTGGTCGATTCCGCGCTCGACGCACGCTGGTTTCCGCAGGGGGAGCGCGCCGGCCATGCGGGACTGCGAGGCATCCGTTTCGGCCTGGCGCACCCTGCCATCTTCAAGACGCAGCTGCGCGCGTTGCTGCGGGCGGCGGCGCACGGACCGCTGCGCATCCTGTTCCCGTTCGTGTCCTCGGTGCAGGACGTCCGTGCCGCGCGGGTACTGCTGGCGGAGGCGTTAGGCGAACTCGGAGCCCCCGGCATCGCCGGCGGCACACCTGCCGCCGGCGTGATGATCGAGGTGCCGTCGGCGGCGTTCACCGCGTCAACGCTGGCCCGGGAGACCGACTTCTTCACCATCGGTACCAACGATCTGATTCAATACACGCTGGCCGTCGACCGCACCGACGAGCGGGTGTCGGACCGCTATGAGCCGCTGCACCCGGCCGTGCTGCGCCTTCTCCGGCAGGTCCGCCGGGGCGCAGTTCGCCGCGGGATCCCGGTGTCGGTCTGCGGGGAGGTGGCCACGGATCCCGTGCTGCTGCCGTTGCTCGTCGGCTGCGGTTTCACCGAATTCAGCATGACCCCGGGCGCGCTGCCGATGGCCCGGCACGTCGTTCAGGAGACGAACGCCGCGGAGATGGCCCGCATCGCCGCGCGTGTGCTCACGCTCGAGACCGTCGACGAGATCGAGCACTACCTGCTCGAGGCGGTCGACCACCAGAGTGTGTACGATGGGGCCCGGAGATGAGTCAGATGCAAGAGACGAGAGACAAAGGGGCAGAGGACCAGGGGGGGACGGAGTGATCCGCGTCGACAAACCCTGGGGCTACGAGCTGCACTGGGCCAAGACGGACCGCTATGTCGGCAAGATCCTGCACGTGAAGGCGGGCCACGCGCTCAGCCTCCAGTACCACAATCAGAAGGATGAGACGATCTACCTCTATTCGGGGAAGCTGCTCTTCGAGATCGAGCGCGACGGGCAACTGGCGAGGCAGGAGCTGCGGCCGGGCGAGGCCGTCCACGTCACGCCGAAGACCGTCCACCGGATGACGGCCATCGAGGACTGCGACGTGTTCGAAGTCTCGACGCCGGAACTCGACGATGTGGTCAGGCTGGACGATCGGTACGGGAGAGTAGAGAAGCAGTAGGCGCAGGCCCTGCGCCACAGGGGGTGTCCCGGGCCGCGATGTCGACGCCTGAGGCCTCCACGGGATCTAGAACGGGATGTCGTCGTCGGTAATCGGATCCGCCGGGGGCTCCTCCGGGCCGGGCGCCTGAACTGCAGCGCGCTCCATGCCGCTTCGCCCGCCGCCCCCGCCGCCGAGCAGCGTGATCCGGTCTGCCTTGATCTCGGTCGTGTAGCGCTTGTTGCCGTCCTTGTCGTCCCACTGGCGGGTCTGCAGGCGCCCCTCCACGTAGATCTGCTTCCCCTTGACGAGGTACTCCTGCAGCGTTTCGGCCTGCTTGCCCCAGAGCACGATGCGGTGCCACTCGGTCTTTTCCTGTCGCTGTCCCTGCTTGTCGTTCCACACCTCGGTCGTGGCGAGGTTCAGCGTGGCGACGGCGGCGCCACCCGGCGTGTAGCGCAGCTCGGCGTCGCGGCCGAGGTTGCCGACGAGAATGACCTTGTTGACGCTTCCCATATGTGGTCCCAGTCTATCCCGAGCGCGTGACAGGGGAGGTCACGGCTTGGGCTGCGAGCTGAGTCGATCGAGACTCTGTTTGGCCAGACGCCCGGCGTCGCTGTCGGGGAACATCTTCGCCGCCGCTTCCCAGGAGGCGCGGGCGGCATCGATCTGCCCGAGCTGCTGCTGCGCGAGGCCGCGCTTGTAGTACGCGATCGGCACGGCGTTGGTGCCCGGATAGGAGTCGATCGCCTGCGAATAGGCGGTCACCGCCTGTGCCCACTGGTTCTGGGCGTAATAGGTCTCGCCAATGTAGAGCTGCGCGTCGTCGGCCTGCTCGGAGCGCGGGAACGCGCGCAGAAACGCTTCAAAGCCGCTCGTCGCGCTGTTCCACTGTCCGGCGAAGTAGTCCGCCCGGGCGGTTTCGTAGAGCCGCGTCGGCGACAGTCCCGCCGTCGGCGGGAGCGCGATCGGCGGCGGCGCCGGCGGTGGCGCAGGCTGGTTCGGGTCGGGAGGCGCCGACGGGTCGATGGGTGCCGGGGGGGGCGCGAGGGCCACCTGCTGGAGCGCCTGCACCGTCGTGCGCAGCGCCTCCAGTTCCTCGCGCAGTGAGGCAATCCGCACGTTGGTGTCGTCGGTGCGTTCGCGGATGACGCGTACCCCATCGGCGACGTTGTCGATGAGCAGCTTCTGGTCGGCGAACATCTTCCGCGTCACGTTGTTCGACTCGTCCAGGCGGCCGCCCAACGCGCCGATCGCCTTCATCGACTCGGCGAGCGCCTGGTTGAGCGTTGCCAGCGTGAGGGCGAGCTGCTGCGCCTGCTCCTGCAGCATCCGCAGCTCGGCGGCCATCTGCTGGTGCTCGCGGTTCTGTCCGGCGGCTGGGGCGGCCAGCCCTGCGAGCAGCACGGCGAGCGCGAGCGGCGTGGATCTCTTCATCGTCCCGCTCATCTTACTTCGAGGTAATCACGAAATGTGCTCGCCGGTTCCGGGTCCACGCCGCCTCGTCGTGCCCCGGGTCGAACGGAAACTCCTTGCCGTAGCTGACGGTCCTGATTCGGTCGGGCGACACCCCGAGCGACGCGAGGTAGGTCTTCACGGCTACCGCCCGGCGTTCGCCGAGCGCCAGGTTGTATTCCGCGGTGCCGCGTTCGTCGCAGTGTCCCTCGACGGTAATCACCCACGCAGGATACTTGCGGAGCAGCTGGGCGTTGGCGGTCGCCACGGCGCGCCCCGGCTCGTCCAGCTCGGCGCTGTCGAGCGCAAAGAACACAGGCTTGAACGGCGAGTCACGGTTGAGGTCGTCGAGCGACCGGTTGGCGATTGCGTCCTCCGCGACCGGCTCGGGAGGCAACGGCAGCGCCTCCTCCACACGCACGGCAGGAGGAGGAGGGGCGGGCGTGGCCGCCGCCGGGGGCGCACCGGCGGGCGGCGGCGGCGTGGGCGTGGCGACGGGCGGCTGCCGGCGTGCGCATCCGGCCAGCAGCACGCTCGCGAAAAGGAGAACGAGGACGGTGTGTCGGGTCATCTCAGTTCGACCAGGCTGGAGTGTTGTTGTTGCCGTCGCGAGTGACCTGTCGGAGGCCGCGGCCGTCTCGACCGAGCGTGAAGATCTGCGACCGCCCGGTGCGTGTCGACGTGAACGCCAGGTGGCGGCCGTTCGGCGCGTACGTCGGGCTCTCGTTGCTCCCTTCGCCGAAGGTGATCTGCCGGGTGGCGCCGGTCGCCAGGTCGTACACCTTGATGTCGTAGCCCGGCCCCGTGCGCGCGGCAAAGGCGATCTCGTTGAACGGCGCCGGCGACCATGTCGGCCGATCCGCGTACGACTCGGCTGTGGTCAGCCGCCGAAGGTTCAGCCCGTCGGCGCCGACGATGTAGATTTGCGGCGTGCCGGCGCGGTCGGACGTGAACGCGATCTGGGTGCCCGTCGGCGACCACGTCGGCGACGTGTCAATCGCCGGGTGCGTCGTCAGACGGCGCAGGCCCGTACCGTCCCTATTCATGAGATAGAGCTCGGGGTTGCCGTCGCGGCTCGACGTGAACACGATGCGCGTGCCGTCGGGCGAGAACATCGGAAGCCAGTTCTGCGTGCCGCCGCGCGTCGGTTCCTCCTGCACGCCCTGATAGATCAACGCGACGAACAGGTCCGGATACCCACGCCGGTACGACGTGTAGGCGATGGCCCGCGCGTCGGGAGACCACACCGGGGTGAGGTTGAGCTGCCGGCTCGTCGTGATCCGGCGGGCGTTGGCGCCGTCGTAGTCGGCAATGTAGATCTCCTTGACGTCGCGGTTCTCGACGGTGCCGACCATGCGCTCGCGGTTCCGATCCGAGGAGAAGGCGATCTTGGTCCGCGCCACGCCGCGCAGCGCCCGCTGCTGCTGGTGAATCTCATCCGCGATCGTATGGGCATAGAGGCGTGGATTGTTCGCCGAACCGGTGTACTCCTTGGAGAAGACCGACTGGCGCGTCCGGATGTTGAAGAGGCGGACCTCCACGCGCACGTCGTTGCCGGTTCGTGCGATGGTCCCGAAGACGACCGCGTCGGAGCCGAGCTCGCGCCAGGCGGCGAACGGCACCTGGTCGGGCGAGCGCGCGACGGGAATCGTCGCATAGGTGTCGCGTGGAATCAGGTAGAACTCGCGCTCGAAGGCGAGGTCGTCCCAGAGCACCTGTCCGACGGTCTTGGCCAGGCCGGCGGCGTCCGGCGTGAGGGAGATGAAGTCCGGGACGGCGTAGCGTGGCGGTGTGCCCGGATCGCCGCTGATGACGACGGCGACTTCCGACGGCTGCTGCGGCGCGGGCTCCTGCGCGCCCAGAACCGACCCGGCCGCTGCGGCCAGCGCCCATACGACCTGTCTCATCGTCATCGCCGGTACTCGAATGTGAGGTGAACGGTGAGCGTCGGGTTCGGAAACTGCACCGGCAGCTCCAAGAGCCTCGTGAGGAGCAGCGCCCGCTCGGCAGCGAGGTCGAGGGCCAGGAACCCGCTCGGACGCTCGACCACGACGCCCTGAATCGACCCGCTGCGCGTGACCGTGAACTTCATGACCGTGGATCCGGTGACGCCCTGGGCCGACTGCCAGTTGCGCTGGATCAGTGCGACCATCTGCTCGAGGTATTCCGGACAGCAGAAGTTGGCGACGTCGAGCTGCACGCCGCTGCCGCCGGAGCCGCCGGTCGTGAGCCCGAAGCCTTGACCGCGGGCTCCGGTTTCCGTCCGCGTGACGCCGGGCTGCGGCTCTTCCTCCGGCGCCGGCTTCGGCCGCGGCTGGGGGCGCCTGACGGAGGGCGCCGGGGCCGGCGGTGTGCGCGCCTTCGGCGGGGGTGGGGGCATGGCGCGCGTCGGCGCCGGCGTCGGCGCCGGAACCACTCGACCGCCCATCGGCGTCATCCCACCCGCTCGCGGGCCTGGCGCGCCGGCGAGGCTGATCGTCATCACCGTCGGCGGCGGCGCGTCGGCCACCACGTCCCAGTCGAACGGCCCGAAGAGCAGCAGCCCCACGGCGGCGGTGTGGACCGCCGCGGACCACACGATCATCCTGCCGAACTTGTCCGGTCGCTGGCGCCGTAGCGCGAGCACGTCGGTGACCTCGGTCATGTGCATGTCACTGCTCGCCGGGCAGCCTCGAGACGATGCCGACGTTCTGGATCCCGGCCTCCTTGAGCCGATCGAACACTTCCATGAGCTCCTGGAGGTTCACCTCGCCGTCGCCACGCAGGTAGACGAGCTTGTCGGTCCGGTTGAGCATGACCTGCCGTACGCGCTCGGCGAGGAAATCGAGGCGGACCGGCTCCTTGTCGATGTAGACGCGGCGATCCTCGCGATAGGAAGCCGGGAGGTCGACGAACACGCGGTCGCTCGCGATTTCCTGCGAGCGGCTGGCGACCGGCAGATTCACCTCGACCCCGCGCTGCAGCATCGGCGCCGCCACCATGAAGATGATGAGCAGCACGAGCATCACGTCGACGAGCGGCACGACGTTGATTTCCGACAGCGTCGGTCCGACGCGCCGCCCCCGCTGGTGGCGGCCGCCGGCGTTCGGGGCGGAGGCGATGACTTTCGGCATCGGTTCCTACGTGAAGTTGCGCTCGGCGATGTTCAGGAACTCGAGTGCGAAGTCGTCCATCGTGCCGGAGAACTCCTTTACGCGGTGCGTGAAATGGTTGTAGAAGACGAGCGCCGGAATCGCCGCGAACAGTCCCGCCGCCGTCGCGATGAGCGCTTCGCTGATTCCGGGCGCGACCACGGCCAGGTTCGTCGACCCGGTGGCGCCGATGCGCTGGAACGCGATCATGATTCCAACCACGGTACCGAAGAGTCCGATGAACGGCGTGACGCTCGCCGTCGTGGCGAGAAACGTCATCCGCCGCTCGAGTTTGGCGACCTCGCTGGTGGCGGCGCGGATGAGCGCCCGATCGACTCCGTCGAGGCTCTTCAGGATTGGTCGGCCCGTCGCCCCGGCTGGATTGGCCGGCGCCGGGTTGCCGGCCGCGCGAAACTGGGCGTTCATCTCCGCATAGCCCGCCTGGAAGACGCCGACGAGCGGTGTGGAAGAGAGCGACGGACACGCAGCCTGTACCTCCGAGAACTTCGTGCTGCGGCGAAAGACATCGAGAAAACGCGACGTGTCGCGCTCGGAGGCGCGGAACGACCAGAACTTCTGGAAGATGACTGCCCAGGAAGCCACCGAGAACAACAGCAGAATGGCGAGGACCGCCTGATTGATCGGCGTTGTGTCGGCGATTAGGCGGATGAGGTCGCCGCTCCCGGCAAAAGGGGTACCATCACCCTGCGCCTGCAGGGCGAGGACAAGGGAGCCACGCGTGTGCAACGGAGCCTCCGCAACATCGGACGCGCGCCACTCGGAAGGGCGCAAGAGAAGTCAGCCTAGCACGCCCCCAGGAATGCTGTCAAATATATGATACGATGGAAGTTCCGCGCGCATGCTCCGCTTCCTTCGCATCCGCAATCTTGCGGTGATTGAAGCCGTCGACGTCGAGTTCGAACCCGGCTTCAATGTGCTCACAGGAGAAACCGGAGCCGGCAAGTCGATTGTCGTCGAGGCCGTCGGGCTGCTGCTCGGCGCTCGGGCCTCGGCCGACCTGGTCCGCACCGGCGAGACGCAGGCGGTCATCGAAGCCATCTTCGAACCCCCTTCGAGGCAGGGAGGAGGCGGCGACATCATCGTCCGGCGTGAAATCACGAATCAGGGCCGGAGCCGGTCGTTCGTCAACGGCACGGTTGCCACCGCCGCCACACTCCGCGGTCTTGCCGTCCCTCTCGTCGAACTCCACGGCCAGCACGAACACCAGGCGCTGCTCGATCCGTTGACACACCTGCCGGTCGTCGACGACTACGCGGAGCTTGGGAGTCTGGTTGCAGGCGTCGGAGATGCGTGGAGTGCGGTGCGCGCGCTCGGCGAGCAGCTCGAGCGCTCGCGGATGGACGAGCGGGAGAAAGCCGCGCGCCTCGACCTGATCGCGTTTCAACTCGGCGAGATCGACAAGGCCGCGCCGAAGCCGGGCGAAGACGAGGCGCTCGGGGCGACGCGGCAGGTGCTGGCGAGCGCCGAGCGGGTGGAGCGGCTCTGCGCGGAGAGCTACGCGGCGCTCTACGAAAGCGACGGCGCGGTGCTCGGCGGGTTGAGCGGCGTCTGGAAGCGCGTCGCCGAGCTGGCGGCGATCGATCCGCAGTTTGCGCCCTACGTGGAGGCGCGCGACGGCATCAAGGGACAGCTCGAGGACCTCGCGTTCTTCCTTCGGAGCTACGCCGGCGGCATCGACGCCTCGCCGGGGCGGCTCCAGGAAGTGGAGGACCGGCTCGCCTTGCTCGAGCGGCTCAAGAGGAAGTACGGGCCTGCGCTCGACGACGTGATTGACCGCGGCCGTGCGCTCGCCTACGAGCGGGAGCTGCTGACCGGCGGCGAGGAACGGGCCGAGGACGTGGCGCGGAAGCTCGCGGAAGCGACCGATCGGTACCTGGCGGCGGCGCGGGAGCTCTCGCGGCGTAGGCGGGAGGCGGCTGATCGGTTCGCCCGCGCCGTTGAAGGGCTGGTGGCGGAGCTGGCGATGCCGCGTACGCGGTTCGAGGTCCGCTTCAATGCGGCGGAATTGGGGCCGCAGGAGTGGGGCGAGCGCGGCATCGACCGTGCAGAGTTCTACGTGTCGCCCAACCCGGGCGAGCAGCTTCGACCGCTGGCGCGCATCGTCTCGGGCGGGGAGCTGTCGCGCATGATGCTGGCGCTGAAGACGCTGACGGCCGGCGACGAGCGCGGCAAGACGCTCATCTTCGACGAAGTCGACGCGGGGATCGGCGGTCGGGTGGCGGAGGTGGTGGGGGGCCGACTGCGCGCGCTCGGTGAGCGGTTCCAGGTGCTCTGCATCACGCATCTGCCCCAGATTGCGGCCAGGGGGGCCATCCATTTTCGAATCGACAAGCATGTGCGAGGCGGCCGAACGATGACGTCGGTGGAGCGGCTCGCGGACACGGGGCGCGTCGAGGAGCTGGCGCGGATGATTGGCGGGGCAGTGGTCACCGGCCAGCTGCGCGCCGCAGCAAGAGAACTGCTGGCTTACCAGGACGGGGCGAAAGGCGAAAGCGAAAGGCGAAGGCCTGGCCGCGGCTGACTGAGATGGCGAAGAAATACCTGATCGAGACGTTTGGGTGTCAGATGAACGTCCACGATTCGGAGCGGATGGCAGGGTTGCTCGAGCAGGCTGGCTACGAGCCGACCGACGACGAGCGGGACGCCGACCTCGTCGTCATCAACACCTGCAGCGTCCGCGAACGCGCCGAGGACCAGCTCTACACGCGCCTCGGCGAGCTGCGGGTGCTCGGTGAGGAGACCGGACACCGGCCGATCGTCGCCGTTGCCGGGTGCGTCGCGCAGCAGGAAGGGGCGGCGTTGCTCGGCAGGACCAACGGCCACGTCATCGACGCCGTCGTCGGCACCCAGCGGCTGAAGATGCTCCCGGTGGTCGTCGAAAAGGGGGCGCGAGCTCCGTTTGCGGAGGTCGACGTCGCGCCATGGGACGACGTGAGCTTTCCGCTCGGTGTCGCGCGCAGAGGCGACCCGGTCAAGGCGTACGTCACGGTCAGCGAGGGCTGCAACGACTACTGCGCCTTTTGCGTAGTGCCCTACACACGCGGACGCGAGCGGATGCGGCCGAAGGCGGATGTCCTCGCGGATGTACGCGAGGCGGTCGATTCGGGCCGGCGCGAGATTCAGCTCCTCGGGCAGATTGTCAATGACTACCGCGCGCCCGACGACCCGGCGTGCGACTTCGCCGGGCTCCTGGCGGCGGTCCACGAGGTCGCCGGCGTCGAGCGCATTCGCTTCGCGAGCCCGCATCCGCGCCATACGGGCGCCCGGCTCATCGAGGCGATCCGCGACCTGCCAAAGGTGTGCAAGCACATGCACTTGCCGGTGCAATCGGGGTCGACACGCGTCCTTCAGGCGATGCGACGGCGGCACACGCGCGAGCAGTATCTCGAACTCGTGGCGCAGATCCGCGACGCCATCCCGAACGTGGCGCTATCGACCGATATGATCGTTGGCTTCCCCGGTGAGAGGGTGCAGGATTTCGAGCAGACTCTTACGCTCATCGAGGCGGTGCAGTACCACAGCATCTTCTCGTTCAAGTACTCCGTCCGGCCGAACACGCTCGCCTCGAAGCGCATGCCGGACGAGGTGAGCGAGGCGGAGAAGACATCCCGGATCGTGGCGCTGCAGTCGCGGCAGCGGGAGATCCAGACGCGGCTGCACCAGCGGGCCGTCGGTTCCACCGTTCCGGTACTGGTGGATTCGGTGAGCCGCCGGCGCGACGGCGAGATGTCTGGTCGAACGACGGGCAACACGGTCGTGAATTTCGTCCCACCAGGCGACACGGGATCCCCCGCCCCGGGTTCCGGCTCGCGGTGGATTGGGCAGACGGTTCCGGTTACCATCCGCCGGGCCGGCCCAAACAGCCTGTGGGGTGAGATGGCGGGCGTTGATCGTGCGAAGACAGGCCGGTCGGCACCAGAAGCGCCGGGGGACACCCATGCTGATTGAGATGAGCATCAAAGGGCTGATGGTCGATCCGATTACCAACATGCCGATCGTCATCCTGAAGGACCAGGCCGGGGACCGGGTGCTTCCGATCTGGGTGGGCATCTTCGAGGCGAACGCCATCGCGCTGCAGATGGAGAACATCACCACGCCGCGGCCGATGACCCACGACCTGCTCCGGAACATCATCACCGACCTGGAGGGGCACGTCGACCGAGTGGTGGTGTCGGAGCTCAAGGACAACACGTTCTACGCCATCATCCATCTCACCGTGAAAGGGGAGCGCGTGGTCGTCGATGCGCGGCCGAGCGACGCGATCGCCCTGGCGCTGCGGACGAGCTCGCCGATCCTCGTAGAGGAGACGGTGATCGACAACGCCAAGACGATCGACTTCGCGTCCGAGCGTGCCGACAGCGATCGACTCCAGAAGTGGCTGGAGAGCCTCGATCCGGAGGAACTCGGAAAATACAAGATGTAGCCGGCAGCTGTTGGATGGCGGCCGGCAGCCGTCCGGGCCGTGATTGGCAGAGCGTTGGGTGCGCCACTCGATACCAGGTCGCCAGTATCTTCTGCCGCGCTTCGCGCGGCTAGGACCGCTATGCGGGCGGACGCAACGAGTACGAAATTCGCGTTCCGGGCCGCATAGCGGTCCAACGGGTTCGTCGGCCGGCCGACATCGCCTCTCCCGCCTTCGATGCCTCGTTTCCGGACAGGGCAGTTGACGGTTCTTCACACAACCCCTAGAATGGCGTCATCGCTCCTCCACAACATATCCATTCAGGCAGATGATCGTCGCCATCGCCAATCAAAAGGGCGGCGTCGGCAAGACCACGACAGCCGTCAATCTCGCCGCGGCGCTGGCGATGCGCGGCCGCAAGACGCTGCTCATCGATCTCGACCCCCAGGCCAATAGCAGCATCTCGTTTCTCGAACACGGCGTCATCGCTCGCAGCACCTATGACGCGATCGCGGAGACGGGGTGCTCGCTGGCCGACGTCATTCAGGCAACGCCGGTCCCGAACCTGGATATCGCGCCGGCGCGCATCGGCCTGGCGAAGCTCGAGGCGCGCCTGGTGGGAGAGCTCGACGCGCATTTCCGCCTCAAGGACAAGATCAATCAGCTCGACGGCCGGTACGCGCACATCGTCATCGATTGCCCGCCCGCCCTCGGCCTGCTGACGGTGAACGCGCTCGTCGCGGCGACGCACCTGCTGATTCCGATCCAGTCGTCGTACTTCGCCCTCGAAGGGACCGATGACCTGCTCGAGACGATCGAGAAGGTTCGTCAGCGGCCCAACCCGGGACTCCGAATCCTCGGGGTCGTGATCACGATGCACGACAAGCGGACGGCGCTGGCGCGGGACATTCGCGATCAGATTCAGAAGGTCTTCGGCGGCAAGGTGTTCAGGACCGTCATCGCCAAGAGCGTCCGCCTCGAGGAGAGTCCGGCGTACAAGGAATCGATTTTCACGTTCGCGCCGGATTCGGCCGGCGCCACCGACTACTACAGCTTGTGCGAGGAGGTCATCGAACGTGTCGAAGCGCGGACTGCCTAACACGCTGCGGATGCGGCATGACGAGCACTACGTCGAAGCGCTGGCCGCCTCCGCTGGGACGCCGGTCGGCCGGATGGTGCCGATCGATCTCCTGGATCCGAACCCCGACCAGCCGCGGCAGGTCATGGGCGACCTCTCGGAGCTGATGGCGTCGATTGCCGAGAAGGGCGTCATCGAGCCGCTCATCGTCCGGCCTCGTGGCAGCCGCTTCCAGATCATCGCCGGGGAGCGCCGGTATCACGCGGCCGTCCAGGTTGGCCTTCGGGAGCTCCCCGTCATCGAGCGGTCCGCCGACGATGCCGAGGTGATGGAACTCGCGCTCATCGAGAATCTTCAGCGAAAGGATCTCACGCCGTTCGAGGAGGCGGAGGCGCTGCAGCAGCTGGCGCAAAGGTGCCGGTACACGCATGAGGACATGGCGCGGAAGCTTGGGAAGTCACGGACCGCCATTACCGAGTCGCTGGCGTTGAACAACATGCCGGAAGAGGTCCGGAATCTCTGTCGGCTGGCCGACATCAGCTCGAGGTCGACGTTGTTGCAGATTGTCCGACAGGCAACGCCCCAGAAGATGCTCGCGCTCGTCGAAAAGATGGTGGCACGGGGCGGCGTCACCCGCCGCGACGTGCGAGCGGAAACCGCCAAGGGGAACGCCGGGCGGGCACGTCCGTTCGTCTTCGCATTCCGGGCGCCGACCAAGGCGTTCCGCCTTCGGATGAGCTTCTCCAAGAGCCGCGTGGAGAAGGGGGAGATCATCGAGGCGCTCGAGAACATCCTCAGGGAACTGCGCGCGTCGCGGTGAGGATGGAGTCACGGCCGAAGCGTTCGTGGTTAGTTAACATAACGCCTATTATGCGACCCTGTGGACGGCGGCGCGTGGGGCTGTCGCAGCGCGCCGGAGCCCGGGCGCCCCTCATGCGTCCCGCCCCGCAGTAGATACGCGATTCTGTCTTCTTACGTCGTCCAGCGTTGGGCCGGGAAACGTGCGTCGGGCACATCGAACGTGATCGGGCCGTGCCGCGGATGATGCTCCAGCTCAACGTCACCGCGGACGATCGCCACGAGGAACGCCACGTGGTCGTTCGGCTTCACGCCGAGGCAGTGAAACGGTATCTCCACCTCTACGATCCGGCCGATCGCGGCCGCGAGGCCGGAACCGCGGCGCGGCTGCCACGGGCCGCCGGTCGACGGCCGCTCCTCGAGACGAACATCGGCGCCTGACGGCTCGGCCCGCACGAGGACGAGCAACCCCGCCGGCTCGAGGAACCGGATGCGAGTCTCCATGTCCGGGGCCAGCAGACTGCGCATCGGACTGGAACCCTCGATGCGGACAAAGAGCCGGCTGCGGCTGAACCCGAACTCCACCAGCGTCACGAGTCCCGGCGAGTCGCCCGCCTGCTGCATGGTCCCCGTCGCGTGGACGGTATCCACTGAGCCGGCGCCCATCCACTCGAAGTAGCTCGTCACCTCGCCATCGATGACCGGCTCGATGAAGCCGGTCGGCGCGTCGATGGGGAGCGCTGGCGGCCCGGTCGTGATGTTGGTCACGAACAGATCCTCCGGCACAGGCCGGTCGAGCGCGCGGTAGGCGTTGCGGAGGTGCCGCCGGAAGAGTTCGTCGAAGGCGAGGTCGTGCTCCGAGGAGTGATCGTCCCCGTACCACCAGAACCAGTCGCTCCCCTCGGCAATCAGGACTTCCTCGCGGGCCCTGGCGAGCGCCGCCGGCGGCGCTCCGGCCGCCGCGTCGAGTGTGCGCCGCGCCTCGGCCAACTGGCTCCAGGCGCGATGGTCGTCGGGATGGCCGATCCAGATGTAGAAGTCGGCATCGATCCACGAGCCCGGGAAGATCGACCCGAGGGTCGCTCGCGGTGTCGCGCACGCGTCAGCCATCGTGACGGTCTCGATTTCCGGGTGCGACTCGAGGCGGTCGTAGAGCGCGCGCAGGAACGGACGCCCCTGGCCCTCGTAATGCTCCCAGGCGTTCTCGCCGTCGAGGATGATGAAGATGGTCGCCTCTCCCCCGCCTGCGCGCGAGGCGTAGTGTCGGCCGGCCGTCATGAGCCGGTGGACGAAGTCGTCTGCCGCCCGGTCGGCCGACCAGGAAGCATAGGTGAACCCGATCAGGTCCGACAGTGTGTGGTCGCGGAATCCGCAGGCAACCGGTCCGACGGCGTAGGACTGATAGAGGCATTCTGGCTGTTCGAGGTGACCGTCGCCGCTCCGGGTGAACGACGTGCCGAGCGTTCGCGCCAGGATCTCCTCGTCGGTGGCCATCCAGCGGAATCCGGCATTGGCGACGAGTGGGACGATTGCGTCCGAGACAGATCCCTCCGACGGCCAGACGCCCCGCGGCGTGTGGCCGAACAGCCGCTCGTGCAGCGCCACGGCGCGGCCGAGCTGCTCGGCGGCGTCCTCGGGGTGACGGAACGGCTCGCGCGGCATGCGCCCGTGCGGGCGCGCGCGGAAGTAGACGTCGGTGTCGCACAGCAGCGGCAGAATCGGGTGGTAGAAGGGCGACGTCGACAGTTCCACCTGGCCCCGCGAAGCGGCCGCGGCGTACTCGGGAATGACCGCCCGCAGCAGCTCCAGCTCGACCGCCCGCAGTGTCGCCTTGTCTTCTTCGCTGAACCCCCGTCCTTTCTCGACGATCGCGCGAACGCGCGGGTCGTGCGCCTGCCATGACGCGTCGATCCAGACGAGCTTGTGCCAGACTTGGAGGTCGCGAAGGTCGTCGGTCGAGAACTGCGACCCCGGCGCGCGTGCGCCCGCTCCCGCGCCGTTGCCTCGCAGTTCGAGCAGCTCTCGGTACCGGGGGTACGGATCGATCATCCGCGGCCGGTGCGCATGAAAGAACTGGTCGATGCAGAAGGCGCGTTCCTCCTCGGTGAGCCCCCCGGCCGGCTTCAGCCCCAGCGCGAGGTGCCGGTCGTGCGCCTCGTCCCGGGCATAGGCCTCCAGCTGGACGAGCAGCGAAGGGACGAGGTTGAACGTCACCCTCACGCCGGGGAACTCGCGGAGGAGCGCGACCATTCCCCAGTAGTCCTTCAGCGCGTGGAGACGCACCCATGGCAGAGCGTGCTCCCCCGTCCGCAGGTCCTGATAGAACGGCTGGTGCATGTGCCAGAGGATCGCGACACGAGTCATAATCAACAGTGCGACGATGAGCCGATGCGAGGGAGCGGGCGTCGATCCGGCGGTGCGAGGGTGCGCGGTTCGATGGCCGGCGCGATTACGCGACTGGCCCGCTGAACCGTCGCACCCTGGTGCCGTCGAACGCACCGCCGCACGGCCGCATCACCGCGTCGCCGCGTCGCTCTGATGCGAACCATCGACAGATACATCGTCCGTGAGGTCCTGTGGCCCTTTGTCATCGGGCTGCTGGTCTTCACGTTCATGTTAATCATCCCGTATCTCATCGAGTACGCCGAGAGCTTCATTTCCAAGGGCGTGCCCGTCCCGGTCGTGCTCCGCGTGATGGGGACGCTGCTCCCGTCGGCGCTGGCGCTCACGGTCCCGATGTCGCTGCTGCTGGGCTTGCTCGTCGCCTTCGGGCGCCTGTCGGCGGACCGCGAGTTCGTGGCGCTCCAGGCCTGCGGCGTGAGCTTGTTCCGCCTGATGCGGCCGGTCGGTGTGCTGTCGGTGCTCGCCTGGATCGCGACCTCGTACACGCTGCTCGTGGCGGTGCCCGACGCCAACCAGCGCTTCCGCGAGATCACCTTCGGCATCGTCGCCGAGCGCGCCGAGGGCGAAGTCCGCCCGCGCGTCTTCTTCGAGGACTTCCCCGACGTCGTGCTGTACGTCCGGGAGCTCGCCGGACCGGGCGGCGGCTGGCGCGACGTGTTCATGGCCGACAACCGCGCCGGCCAGACGCCCGCGGTCTACCTGGCGCGGCACGGCCGCGTCCTCGTCGACCGCGCGCGGCGGTCGGTCGAGATGGTGCTCGACGACGCCGTGCGCCACACGGCCGACGAGGCCGGGAAGTACGAGGTGGTCCACTTCGACCGGCTGCTGCTCAGCCTGAATCCCGAAACGGTGTTTCCGCGGCAGGGACCGCCGCTTGGCGCGCGCGAGATGTCGATTCCGCAGCTGCAGGCCCGCGCGGCGGAGCTGGAGGCGCAGGGGATCTATCCGCACAGCGAGCTGTTCGAGATCCAGAAGAAGTTCTCCATCCCGTTCGCCTGTCTGATCTTCGGCTTGATCGGCCTCGCGCTCGGCGTCAACAACCGGCGCGACGGCAAGCTCGCCAGCTTCGTCATCGGCCTCGGCGTGATCTTCATCTACTACGTCGTGCTGTGGCTCGGGCAGGCGCTCGTGCGCGGCCACATGGCGCCGCCGTGGCTCGCGGCGTGGGCGCCGAACATCCTGCTTGGCGGGCTCGGCCTGTTCCTCTTCCGCTGGCGCGACCGCGGCTTCGACCGTCCGCTGCGCGTGCCCGTGCTGCCGACGTTTGGTGCGACCGGCATCCCCCCGCTCCGGCTCCCGATGCTCGGGATTCTCGACCGCTACGTTGCCACGACGTATGTACGGATTGCGGCGCTCTCGGTGCTGGCGATGGCCGGCATCTTCTACATCGCAGCGTTCCTCGACCTCTCGGACAAGGTGTTCCGCGGACAGGCGACGTGGGGCATGCTCGGCGCCTACTTCTGGTTTGCGACACCGCAGTACGTCTACTACATCCTGCCGCTCTCGGTGCTGCTGGCGGCACTCGTCACCGTGGGGCTGCTCACGAAGAACAGCGAGCTGGTGGTGATGAAGGCGTGCGGCATCAGCCTGTACCGCGTGGCGGTGCCGATGCTGGGCGGCGCCCTGGTCGCCGGCGGCGCGCTGTTCCTGCTGGAAGAAAGCGTGCTCGGTCCGTCGAATCGGCGTGCGGAGGCCCTTCGCCACGTCATCCGGGGCGGGTCGCCGCAGACCTTCGACGTGCTGCACCGGCAATGGGTCACCGGCAGCAGCGGCGAGATCTATCACTTCGACTACTACGATCCGCGCACGCGGCGGCTCAGTGGCCTGTCGGCCTTCGAGTTCGGCGAGCGGATGCAGCTCCTCGCGCGCCGGACCTATGCGGAACGAGCCGAGTACGCCGGCGGCGGGCCCGAGGACGCGATCGACCGCTGGACCGTCCACCAGGGATGGACGCGGGAGCTCAATCCACAGGGCGAGACGCGAACCTTCACGCCGTTTGCGACCTCGGAGATCCACCTCGAGCCGGCGACGCACTTCGGCACCGAGCCGCCCGACGAGCGGTTCATGAGCTACTCGCAGCTGCGCACCTACACGGCGCGGCTGCAGGCCACCGGCTTCGACGTCAGCGCACAGCTGGTGGCGCTCGAACGCAAGATCTCCTTCCCGTTCGTCACCATCGTGATGACGCTGCTGGCCGTTCCCTTCGCCGTGACGACCGGCCGGCGCGGGGCGATGTACGGCATCGGCGTCGGCATCGTCCTGGCGATTACCTACTGGGTCGCCATCAGCATCTTCGCCGCGCTCGGCACGGGCGGGCTCGTCGCGCCGGCGCTCGCCGCCTGGGCCCCGAATCTGCTCTTCGGCGCCGGGGCTGGGTACCTGCTGCTCACCGTTCGCACCTAGGAGCCTGTCCGAGTAATAGCATGGGTCGCGCGCATGGGGCTTGCGAGGCGAGATCAAGGCGCGAGGAGGAGGCGATGCCCGTGCGCATCGGCGACGACGAGTAACGCCGAGCTCGCCCGCAACCCCCATGCGCCCTGCGGGTTCCGGCGGCGCACCGGCATCTGCGGCGTTGCCTCTCCTCGCCAATGCGCCCCGGCATTGCCTGCGTCGCGTCGCCTGGCATCTGCCGGCGCGGCGCTCGGAACGCGGCCCATGCTATTACTCGGACAGGCTCCTGGCCTGCCGTATACTCGCCCGCGTCAGGAGGCATCCATGCTCCCCGTCCGCTCCGCCGCATTGTGTGCCCTCGTCATCGGGCCGTGTCTGGCACTCGCGCAGGCACAGGGCCGTCAACCTGCAACCCCCTACTTCCCTCCCCCGCACCAGTGGGAGCGCCGCATGGCGGCGGCCGTCGGGTTCGATGCGGCGCTGCTCGACGAGGCGGTGACGTTCGCAACCTCCAGCGAGACGCCCCGATTCAAGGATCTTCTGCTCGACCAGGCGACGACATTCGGGGCGCGCGAACCGTTCGACACGCCGATCGGGCCGATGAAGGAGCGCGGCCCGGTGAGCGGTCTGATCATCCGCAACGGGTACCTCGTGGCCCAGTGGGGTGATCCGGATCGCGTTGACATGACCCACAGCGTGACCAAGACGTTCCTGTCGACCGTCGCGAGCCTCGCCTTCCAGCGAGGCCTGATCAAGGACGTCAACGACCGGGCGCGCCCCTACATGCCGCCGGGCGTGGATCTGTTCGACGCGCCGCACAACCAGTCGATCACCTGGGACCACCTGCTCCGGCAGACGAGTGACTGGCAGGGGACGATGTGGGGCAAGCCGGATTGGGCCGATCGCCCCGAGGGTGAACCGTCGCAGTGGCCGAACCGGAAGCTCTACGAGCCGGGCACCCGCTACAAGTACAACGACGCGCGCGTCAACGCGTTCGCCCTCGCCTTACTCCACGTCTTCCGGCGTCCGCTGCCCGATGTGCTGCGCGACGAGATCATGGAACCGATCGGCGCCTCCTCCACGTGGCAATGGCACGGATACGAGAACTCCTGGGTCACCGTCAACGGGCAGCGCGTGCAGTCGGTGTCGGGCGGCGGCCACTGGGGCGGTGGGATGTTCATCAACGCCTGGGACATGGCGCGCTTCGGGTACCTGTTCCTGCGCAACGGCCGGTGGAAGGATCGCCAGCTCGTCGCCGAGCAGTGGATCACGCAGGCGCGGACGCCCGGGAAGGCGAACGACCAGTACGGCTACATGAACTGGTACCTGAACACCGGCCGCACGTCCATGCCGGCGACGCCGGAGTCGAGCGTGCGCTTCGTTGGCAACGGGCCGAACAACGTCTACATCGACTGGGAGAACGATCTGGTCGTCGTCGTACGGTGGATACGGGACGACAGGCTCAACGAATTCTACGGGAAGGTTCTTGCGGCGCTTCGGGTGAAGCCGACGGCGTAAAGCGTTCGGATCGTTCCGACGACCGGACCGTTGGAAGGCGCCGGATCAGTCTCGATCTCGTAGACGGCGCAGATGTTCGTGGGCGGGCGCGGAGACGGCGCGCGGCTCGCGCTGCCGAGCGTTGACCGAGAACCATCCGGACGATCCGACCGGCGGTTATCGCGCGTATTTCACGTCGTCGATCCAGATACGCCCGTTGCCGCCGAGAGGCGTATTGACGGTATCGACCACGAAGAGAATCGACGCGACGCTCGCCAGCGTGGGTCGCGCTCTCGGTGTGTCACCCACGGGGCGGACGTCGTCGAAGTGGACCGTGACCTCCCGTGGTTCGGTGTCCAGGTACACCGACTGCTGCCACCGGTGGCCTGCCTCCCCCGCCGGCTCCCGCAGCTGCACGGAGAGTCGCATCGGCCGATCGGCACGCGCAGTGAACACCAACCGATCGTGGTTGGCCACGTCAGGACCGGCCGTCAGCGCAAACGCGGCGAACGGGCTTGCCGAGGCGGCACCGCCGAGCGCGTAGCGGAGCGCCAGTTCCTGTCCCCGCACGCCGGACACCACGTCGAGCGCGGCGCGCGAGGCGAGACTGGTTTCAATCGCCCAGTCGGTGGCAGGTCCGTTCGTGTACAGAGAAACGACGGACGTCGCCGCCTTTCGCGAGGAGCGTGCCTGCGCGGGCGGCTGACCGACGCGGATTGGGTTCGAGACAAGCCACGGGATCGGCGGTTCCCCGGGCGCGCCGCCCCGCAGGACCTCCACGCGATACACGCCAGGGGCGTCCCCAGAGGGAGCGGAGTACTCGAGCCGTGCGCCGCCGCTCGTGGCTGCGACGGCGCCATTCTTCCAGAGCTCGATGCGCGCATCCGACGGCCCACGCATGTCTACGCGGATGGTGAGGGGCGCAGCGGTCGGCACCACGTCGCCCGCGTGAGCGCGAGTCTCCCCGGCCTGGGCGGTGAAGGAGAACGTCCCGGCGCCAAGGGCGTCGACCACCGAGTACAGACGTCCGGCTCGGATTGCTGTGAGGACACTCGCGGAATCCGCCGCCGGATCGCCCGTGAGGGTCGTATCCGGGACGACGTTGGAGAAGAGCCGGAACATCCGCTCGTACGACGGGATGTGCACCGATGCCGAGTTGTCGTACGGCTCCCCCAGGCTTCGCAGGCCGATCCGCGCGTGCGCGTCTGCGCCCGCGACGGCGATCACCGGTCGCTGGCTGGCGAGGGCGTCCCACTGGCGAAGCGCCGCCTCGGGCCGATCGAGCAGCGATACAAGCGTCTCGATTCCACGCGCCGGATACGTGAACAGTGCCCGGGCGAGGGACCATCCCGACTCGTCGCGCCACTGGCTGTCGCCGTTCAGCCATTCCAGACCCGCGACGGGTACGGTCCAGTCGCTCCAGTCGAGCTCGGGCTTGTTCGAATGCGGGTGCGCCGCGATGGCGAAGCCGCCGAGCCGGGCGATGTCATCGACGACAGCGCGCGCCTCTCCGCCCAGCGGATACGGCGCCCGTGGCAGGCCGAGCGCGAGCACGTGGCCGTGAAGGGTGCTGATCTCCACCGCGTCGATGCACAGCACGCCGTCCCGGTACTGTGGTGGGTCCGGCGAGCGCGTCCCGTCGCCGTGATCGGTGAACACGACGAAGTCGAGGTCCGCGCGGGCGGCTGCGGCGGCCACCTCCTCCACCGTACCGGTGCCGTCGGAGCGCCTCGTATGCACGTGAATGGCGCCGCGGAGGACGCGCTGCTCCTTGGCGGCCGGTGCGGCCGGCGGCTGCATGTGAGGCGGTAACGCGACGTACCAGGCGGCGGCCAGGCCTACGACGAACACGAGGACGATGACTCTGGTCGCGCCTCTGTGTATCGTCATGCCCGTGGATGAAATCTGTCGTAGATCGTCCGCATCCGGCGCTCGAGCACGTGCGTGTAGATCTGCGTGGTCGAGAGGTCGGCGTGGCCGAGCATCATCTGAATCGCGCGCAGGTCGGCGCCACGTTCCAACAAGTGCGTGGCGAACGAGTGGCGGAGCACGTGCGGGCTGATCGACGTTTTCAGCCCTGCCTGTCGCGCGTACGCCTTCAGAATCTTCCAGAAGCCGACGCGCGTCAGTCCCGGCCCCCCGCCGCGCGCGTTGACGAACAGACGCGGGCTGCGTCGCCGGCCGAGCAGCACAGTGCGGCCGTCGTATAGATAGCGTCGCACCCAGCACGCGGCCTCCTCGCCAATCGGCACGATGCGCTGCTTGTCGCCCTTGCCGGTGCACGTCAGGTACGACGCGTCGAGATCGACGTCGCCAGGCCGGAGACCGGCCAGCTCGGACACGCGCATCCCCGTGGCGTACAGCAGCTCGAGGATGGCGCGGTCTCGCAGACCTCGGGGCGTGGCGACGTCTGGCTGCGTGAGTAGGCGGTCGACCTCCTCTGTCGAGAGATACCGCGGCAAGGCCTTCCACGCGCGCGGCGGCCGGAGGTCGTCGGCGGGGCTCGTCTTCATCCGCCCCTCGAGCGCCAGGAACCGGTAGAAGCCGCGGCAGCAGGCGACCGCGCGCGCCACCGAGCGCGGCGATCGCCCTTCGGACATCAGGCCGCGCACGAATTCCTCCAGGTCGCTGCGGCCGAGCCCGTCCAGCCGGCGGCGGCGCCGCGCGGCGAACGCAGCCAGCAGGCGAAGATCCCGGGCGTAGCTGGCCACCGAATTGGCCGCGAGCCGCCGCTCCACCGTCAGGTGTGTCAGATAGCCGTCCACGGGAGACGATCGCACCCCAGACGCTCCAGGCACCGCAGTCACCTCAGGCACGCCAGACGCACGTTGAATCGGTAGAATTGTACGTGATGCGTACAACGCACGCAGCACGACGATGACCATCCGTTCCAAGTGGCAGTCGCTTCCGACCGAGGCGATCAATCCCTCGTCTCTCGGCATCGACAAGCTCGCCCCGGGCGATATCGTCGATCTGATGGTGAACGAGGACCGCAAGATGCTCGGGGCGGTCCAACGGGAGCGCGAGCGCATCGCGGTCGGCATCGAGATGGTCGCCTCTGCGCTCCGCAAGGGCGGCCGGGTCATCTTTGTCGGCGCCGGCACGAGCGGGCGGCTGGGAGTGCTCGAGTCGGCGGAGATGCCGCCCACCTTCAGCACGCACCCGCTGCTCGTCCAGGCGATCATGGCCGGAGGACAGAAGGCGACCTTTGCCGCCAAGGAAGGGGTCGAGGACGACTACGAGGAAGGCGCGCGGGCAGTCACCCGGCTGCGTCCCACCAAGAAGGATATCGTCATCGGCGTCTCGGCCAGCGGCATGACGCAGTTCGTGCGGGGCGCGTTGACCCGGGCGCGCAAGACGGGCGCGCGCATCATCTTCGTCACGTGCGATCCGGCCACTGAACTGCAGACATTCGTGGATCTCACGATCGCGCCGGCCGTCGGCGCGGAGGTGATTGCCGGGTCGACGCGCCTCAAGGCGGGCACCGCCACCAAGCTGGTGCTCAATATGTTGACGACGGGTGCGATGGTGGGGATCGGCAAGACCTACGGCAACCTGATGGTCGACGTGCAGACCGGATCCGAGAAGCTGAAGGATCGCGCCCGCCGCATCGTCAACATCGTCACCGGCCTCGACTACGAGGACGCCGACAGGCTGCTCACCAAGGCGCACTGGAACGTCAAGGCAGCGATCGTCATGCAGAAGACCGGTCTTCCCTATCCCAAGGCGCTGTCGCGGCTCCGGAAGGCGCACGATTCGATGCGTGAAGCGATCGGCGAGGACATCGAGCCGCGCCTGCGCGGCATGCTGCAGGGACACGCCGAGGCGGCGTCTACGCGCACGTAGTATCGTCGAATCCGCCTGGTCCCTCCACGCGCCAGGTATGCAATCGCCCTGCTGCAGCGCGATCGAGGTACAGTTCCACGCGTCGATGGAGCTGAAGCAACGACGCCGGGAGGCGCGTCGTGAGCGGGCCGTGGACGGCCCGTTCGACCCCGCGCGCCTTGCGCGCGCCCGTGGCCACGAGCACGATCGAGGTCGCCTTCAGAATCGATCCCATGCCCATCGAGAGCGCTTCGCGAGGCATTGCCCGCGGATCGCCGCCGAAGAGGGCTGCGTTGTCGCGCCTGGTGGTGGCGGCCAGCGTGACGCGGTGGGTGCGCGCGACGAGCGCGTCGCCCGGCTCGTTGAAGCCGATGTGGCCATTGGCGCCGATGCCGAGCAGCAGCAGGTCGATGCCGCCCGCGGCATCGATTGTCGTCTCGTAGCGCTCACATTCCGTCTCGAGATCGCCGGCGGCGCCGTCGAGGAAGTGCACCCGGCTGGCGGGCAGGTTCACTCCCTGAAACAGATGGCGCTCCATGAACGTGCGAAAGCTGCCCGGATGCACGGACGAAATCCCGACGAATTCGTCGAGCGCGAAGGCCGTGGCACGGGCGAAGTCAGCCCCTCCGGCGGCATGGAGCCGCCGCAGTTCAGCGTAGGCGGCGACTGGAGTGCGTCCGGACGGCAGGCCCAGCACGAGCGTGGGCGTTGTCACGAGCGCCTCGGCAACGCGCCGCGCGACCGCCGCGGCGACCGCCTCGGCTGAATCGAAGGTGCGAATGTCCACGAATCAGACGTATGCCGGCACGTCGACTTCGCCCCGCGCCGCCGCCAGCGCCATGCGGACCGCGCCAACGGCGGGCTCGACGTCGAGGAGGCGGACCGTGCTCCGCGGCGCCACCTCGGAGAGCCGCGCGTGGACATCGCGCGTCAGCCACGGAATGCCCCGGAACATGCCGCCCGCGAGGATCGTCGGAAACGCGTCGCCGCGCAGGCCGAGCCGGGTGATGACCGACGCTGCCGCGGACGCGAGTTCCGTTCCGGCGCGCGCCAGAATCTCGGCGGCCACGGCGTCGCCCGCGTCGGTCGCCTGCTGTACGAGGGCGGCCAGTCCGGCGATGGCCTGGCGGTGGACGTCGCGATAGTAGATCGCGTGGACGATCTCGGTCGGGGTGGACAGGCCGAGATGCTCCAGCACCATCCCGGTGAGTTCCGTCTCCGGACCCCGGCCGTCGAACTGGCGCACGACGGCCGCAAGGGCCGATCGTCCGATCCAGACCCCGCCGCCCTCGTCGCCGAGCAGATAGCCCCAGCCACCCGCGCGTGCCGCCTGCCGCGCCGCGTTCCGGCCGTACGCGATCGATCCGGTTCCCGCGACCACCACGACACCCGGGTCGTCGCCGGCGCCCGCGACCAGTGCCACGAGGGCGTCGTTGACGACGAGCGTCTGTGACTTGAAACCGATGCGCCGCATGATCGCGCGCACCGCGCCGGCGTCGGCGGGCCGATCGACGCCGGCGATCCCGAGGCAGATCGCGTCGAGCTGCACGTCGTGCCGGGCAAGCGCACCCTCCATCACGCCGAACAGCACCTTCTCGACCTCGAGCTCCCCCACCGACTGCAGATTCGCGCCGCCGCCGCGCGCCTCGGCGAGCACGCGTCCGTTCCCGTCGGCCAGCAGGCAGACGGTCTTGGTCCCGCCCGCATCGATTCCCAGGACGTACATCTGCTTCTATGGTAAAGGTTCAGCAGGTTCAATCGTGGACGGGGTCCCGGACGGTCGGCCGGCGCAGCCAGTGCAGGAGGGTCAGGGGGCTCGGTCGAGCCGGTTCGCGGCCGCGGCCCGGGTCGTGGAGCGGGCGATCGAGACGAGGGCATTCCCCGCGGCCGTCGTCGAGGTGGGTGACGCGACGCAGCCGTCCTGGCGGCAGGCGTTCGGCCGGCTGAGATACGAGGCAGACGCGCCGCGCACCGCCGCCGACACCGTCTTCGATCTCGCCTCGCTGACGAAAGTGCTCGCGACCGTGCCGATTGTCATGCAGCAAGTCGAGCGCGGCGCGATCGGCCTCGACGACCCGGTGCGCGATTACATCCCGGCGTGGAAGGGCGCCGAGCGCGCCGTCGTCACGGTACGGGATCTGCTCGCCCACTGCTCCGGGCTCGCGGCGTACGCGCCCTTGTACGAGTTCTGCCGCAGCCGGGCCGAGTTCGAGGAGGCAATCGGCGGCGGTCCTCTCGCCTATCCGCCCCGCGCGAAGTCCGTGTACAGCGACCTCGGATTCATCCTTCTCGGCTTCTTGATCGAAGGCGAGCGCTCGCTGGCGGATCGATTCGATGCGGTGCGCGCGCAGATGGGAATCGTCGAGGAGCTGCAGTTTCATCCGCCCCGGCTCTGGCGCCCGCGAACGGCGCCCACGGAATTCGACCGCTGGCGTGGACGGCTCCTCGTCGGCGAGGTGCACGACGAGAACGCGTGGGCGCTCGGCGGGGCCGCCGGCCACGCGGGGCTCTTCGGCACGGCCGCCGCCGTCGGCCAGCATGCGCGGCACCTGTTGCAAGTTCTCGACGGCAGAGCCGGCGCGTTCACGCGATCGACCGTCGAGACGTTCGTCGCGCCGAACGGGAACGTGCCCGGGACCTCGCGTGCCCTCGGGTGGGACACGATGCTGCCGACCTCTTCGTGCGGCCGCCGCATGTCGACGGGCGCCTTCGGACACACGGGGTTCACGGGAACGTCGCTCTGGATCGACCCGGGTCGAGGCGCTTACGTCGTGCTGCTGACCAACCGCGTCCACCCGTCACGCGAGAACGACGCGATCAGGCAGGTTCGGCCGGCGCTGCACGACGCCGTCATGGAGGCGTGGCCCGACCGGGGTTGACCGTGAATGGATTGAAACTGTTGGGTCCGGGTCCGTTCGGCGAGCCTGGCGCAGGCTGAAAGCCGCCGCGCCCGCGGCCCGGGGGAAGCGGGCGGTCAAATGGAGACCGCCCGTCGGGCGTATCGCCGCGGCCGCGCCCGCCGCGACCCGGCGCGGCCGGTTCGACTCCGCGGCCTCGACCCGGCCCCGCACCGCGCCCAGCAATCCCAGGCCCGAGTCCGCCGCCGGGGGCTCCGGCCTGCACCGTCGCCGCGGTGCTGACGAACAGCCACTCGTTGTACTTGGTGCGTCCGTTGTACATGCGGAGCGATTCGTTCGTGCTGCGGCTGACGACCCCGATGATCGGACCGGCGCTGATCGGAGGGGTCTGGCCGAGCGCGCCGGCGGAAGGCTGACCGGGCTGTCCCGATCGTCCCGCAGCGACCGGTGATGCGGCTGCGCCGGGGCCGAATCCGGAAGACCCAGTCTGGCCCGGACGTCCGGCCGGTTCGGCGGCGCCGCCGCGCCCTGGCGCCGCTCCGCCCCGTCCGGTGGGCGCGGGCGTCGGCGTCGTAATCTGGCCGAAGTACACCGGCTGGAAGTCGGTGTTGGTCATCGGGTCCTTGTAGAGCTTGCGGATGTACCGGCCGTCACGAAGAGTATCGAAAGAGGTCGGAAAGCCGCCGGTCCGCCGCGAGAAGAGCGTGATGGCCTGGGCGTACTGTTCGCCCCGGAAGACCAGCTCCGCCTCGCGCTCGCGCTGCATCCAGGTGCGCCACGCCGGCAGCGCCATCCCCATCATGATGCCCATCACGCTCAGGGCGACCAGGAGCGCCGCCATCGCGTAGCCGCGATCGCCGGAGATGCGCATCAGAAATCGACGATGAATTCCGTCCGTGCGCTTGCCGTCCGGCCGTCGGTGGTGGTCACCTTGACGGTCGCCGTTTTCCGACCTTCGCTCGTGTAGACGTGCGTTGTTTCGTTGCCTGTGGTCTCAGCGGTTGAATCGTCGCCAAAGTCCCACTCGTACTTCTGCACGAGGTTCGCGCCGGCATCGCCGGTCGGCGTGACGGTTGCCGTCAGCTTGACCGGCTGGCCCACCGTGCTGACGGCCGTTCCGGCGGTGGCCGCCAGCGTGACGGCCAGCGGTTGCCGCGGAGTGATCGTTACGGTCGTCGACACCGAGGCCGTTTCGCTGTTGATGTCGGTCGCCTGCACGGTGGCTGTATAGGAGCGCGCCGTCGACCCGCTTGGACCTTCGTACGCATGGGCGATCGTAGCGCTGCCGCCGGCCAGGTTGCCCAGGCTCTGCGAGGTGCCGTCTCCGAAGTCGAGCGTCGCCGAGCGCAGCACGCTGCTCGTGGAGGCCTTGGTCACCGTAAAGAGCACCGACGCCCGGTTATTGCTGCCGCTCGCCTGGACGGCGGAGCAGTTGCCGCTTCCCGAGGACGGCGCGCAGGAGACGGTGACGACTGGGGCGGCCCTGACGCTGATCGTGAGATTGCTGCTCGTCTTGGTTCCGGCGGTCGCGCTGACAACGGTCTGCTGGCTGGTGGTCAGCGTCGTGCGAGCTTCTCCATTGGCATCGGTCCGCACGGTCGCCGACCGCAGCGTGCCCTGATCGGCGTTGAACGTGACGGTCACGCCTTCGAGCGGAAGTCCGTTGTCGGCGACAACCGTCGCGATGAGCTCCACGGACCCGCCCGTCGGTCCGACACTCCCCGGGAGGGCGCGCAGCGTGATCGTGTTGACGGTGATCACCGCAATCGTCACGGTACTGCTGGTCTTCGTTCCCGCCGTTGCGCTCACCTTGGCCTCGCGGGTCGTGGTCAGCGTCGTCTTCGCCTCGCCGCCTGCATTGGTGGCGACCGTCGAAGCAGTCAACGTTCCCTGATCGGTGGTGAAGGTCACGCCGATGCCTTCGAGCGCCTGGCCGTTCTCGCCGACGACCGTCGCGGTCAGTTCGACACTTCCTCCACTCGGTCCGACGCTGCCGGGATTGGCGCGGATGGTGACGGTATTGACCGCTGCCGCACCAATGGTGATCTCGACGACGTCGGTGTTGCTGCTGCCGCCGGTGGCGCCTCCCGAGGTGCCCTTGATCCGGGCGACACCGGAATTGTTGCCGGCGGCGAAGGTCGTGACGGCCAGGCCGTTGCGCGTCTGTGCCTCGGGCGGGTCGACGCGTCCGAGTGTCGTGGTGAACCTGACCGTCGTTCCGTTCTGGACCGGCGTGCCGGCCTCCTCTATGACGTAGGCCGTGATCTCGGTGGCGGCGCCTGGGGCCAGGACCTTTGTTGGCGCGGACACGGTAATCGTCGCCTTCGTGGGCGCGAGCAGCTGCGCCTTGTCGCAGGCGGCGCCCGCGGCGGCTGCCATCAGGACCAACGCACCGGCCTTGGCGCGTGGGAAGCGTAGATTCCTGTTCACCATACGTCCATTACCAGTCCGCGTACTGCGTGCCGTCCATGGCCGTACCGTCCGAGCCACTCTTGACGTCGAACACTCCCTGCGGCGCGGACGGATTCGCCGGGTCGATCTCGGACATGACGGTCTGCCACGACGACGTCGAATTCGTGAACGGGTCGACTGGAATGCCCCGGAGGTACTTCTGGGATACCAGCTCGTCCAACGTCGGCGGGTACGCGTTCTTGTCGGCGTAGTGCTGATCGATGGCGTCGCGCATCCGGAACAGATTCTCCTTGAGCACGGCTTCCTTCGCCCGTGTCTGGCTGTTGGCGTGAATGGCAAGTCCGATGCTCGCGAGAACCACGATGAGCGACATCACGATCATCAGCTCGATGAGCGTGAACCCGGAAGGGAGCGATCCGGAGGCCCGACGGTCCATCGTCTTACCAGTCCCGATACTTCGTCCCATCGAGTGCCGTGCCCTGGTACCGGGTGTACACGTCGAAGACGTTCTGGGCGCCCCATGTCGTGGACGTCGGCGAGTCCTGATAGGACCGCAGGCCCCACTCCGTCGTGCCCGTCATCGGGTCGATTGGGACGCGCCGCAGGAACTTCAGCTTGCGGCCCGTCGCGTCGTTGGCCGCCGAGATCCCTTCGACCAGCGTCTCCAGATCGGGCGGATAGCCCTCGTTCTGGGGCTCGAGCTCGGTGGTCGGGATGCGTCCCTGATCGACGGCGTTCTTGAACTGATCGAGGGCCGTGCGCATCTCCCGCAACGTGCGGCGCAGCTCCGCTTCCCGCTGCCGCTGCGAGGCGACCTGGGCCAGCGGCATTACCGCAGACGCCAGGATCAGGAGGATCGTCGTGACGACGAGGAGCTCCACGAAGGTGTAGCCGGCAACGGTGCGACGGTGCGACGGTGCGACGGTGCGAGAGTGCGTCCGAGGGTGCGACGGTGCGACGGTGCCTTCGAGAGTGCGAGGGTGAGAAGATGCGACGGTGCCTTTGAGGGTGCGAGAGCACGAAGGTGCGCGGTGCGATCGCTTCTTGGACGGTGCGGCGTTGCCCTGAGCGTCGCGTTGTCGAACGCGTCGGCGCATCGTCGGACCGTCGAACCCTGGCGGCATCTTCACTTCACCACCACTGCCGGGACGGGCGCAAACTGCAGCGGCACCGGCGTGCCGCGAGGAGCGGTCGCCGCGCCGGTGACCGCCAGATTGGCGGTGCCGCCGCCGACGGCGTCGAACACGACGGCTGCGAGGAGTCCCGTGCCGGCGACGCCGGCCGGGTCGTCGGATCGGACGGCCGCAATGTCGATCCGCCCAGCCGCCGCGTCTACTTGCTGCGTAAAGGCGACACCGATGCCGCCGGTACGCATGAAGCTGCCCTCCTGGATGGCGCGGACCCGCAGCGCGGCCGGATTGAAGGTGATCGTCAGCGTGACGCTCGAGATCTGTGACGCGCCGGAAATCGAGACCGGCACGGTGTACGGTCCGGCGCCGACGCGGAACTCCGGCCCCGGTGGCGACAGCATCAGTTGACCGCCGACCGCGCCCCCCTGGACGGCGACCGGCGGCGTTCCGCCCGCAGGCGCCAGCGGCGTCGCGCCGCCGGGCGCCGCCGCGGGCTCGGTGGGGGCCGGCGCCGCAATCAGCGGCGGCGGGCCGCCCAGCCCGAGGCTCTGCTGAGAGCCGATGAAGATCGGGCTGACGTCGTTGGCGGTCAACTCCTGCGTCCGGACGATGCGCGGAGTGAGCAGCATGACGATGTCGGTCTGCTCGACGCGGTTCTCGTTGGCCGCAAACAGGCTCCGAAGGACCGGGAGGCGCAACAGGCCGGGAATCCCGCTGAGGCTGCGGCGGTCCTCCTCGCGCAGCAGTCCGGCGAGCAGGTTCGATTCGCCGTCGCGCAGCCGGAGCCGCGTCTGGACGCGGCGCGACCCGAACGAGGGGAGCTCCTGGCCGGCGATCGTGATCGAGGCGCCGAGCGTACTGTTCTCGACCATGAGGTCGAGGATGATGTCGCCTTCGACCGTGACGCGGGGGGTCATCTGTACGTTGACGCCGACGTCGCGGTAATTGAAGGAGGTCAAGGGGTTGAAATTGGCGCCTCCCTGCGCGATCGGCGTGAAGACCGTGGCGGGCACCGGAATCTGGTCGCCGAGGTTGAGGTTGATCTGCTGCCCCTCGGCGCCGCGCAGCTGCGGCTTGGCGATGAGCCGCGTCTCCGAATCGGTCTCCAGGAAGCGTACGACGGCGGCCGGCACCGAGAGGTAGAAGTCGGCGGTCGAGATGCCGCGCGTGACCGTGTTCAGGTTGAACGGCTGCGTCGTCAGCGACGCGTCGTCGCCCCGCGGGTCCGTTTCGGGCGAGAACGCCGCCGTGATGGCGAATTCGCTGAGGTCGATCCCGAACTCCTTGGTCCGGCGCCGGTTGACCTCCAGGATCTGCACGTCGATGACGATTTCCGCCTTGGGATTGTCGTTCTGCTCGATCACGCGCTCGATGATCTGGACGATGTTGGCGCTGGCCCGGACGGTGATGGTGTTGTTCGTCTTGTTCGCGACGATCTGCGGCGCCACGGCGAGCGCGGGAATGCGGATGACACCGTTCAGGATCTGCGCGACCTCGGTCGCGTCCGCGTGCGAGATGAAGAACGTGCGAATGACCTGCTCCTCGTACAGCGCGCGCTTCTGCGCGTTGTCGGGAATCACCATGATCGTCCGCTCGTTGATCACCTTGTAGAAGAGCTGGTTCGCCGACACGATCTGAGTGATCGCCTGCTCGAATGTGACACCGCGCAGCTGGACGCTGTAGCTCCGGTCCTGGTAGTCGCGCTCGAAGGTGACGTTGATCCCGGCCGAGGTGCCCATCGACGCGAGGATGTCTCGCAGCGCGGCGTTGTTGAAGACGACATCGATCGGCTCCCGCGACGCCGGGTTGAGCAGCGGCGCGGGCGTCTGCCGCGCCGCCTGCTGGAGCTGCTGCAGGGTGAGCGAGGGGCGGGCGGTCTCGGCCAGGTCGCGCAGGCGGCGCTCCATCTCGAGTGCCTTGCCCGCGACCTGCCGGTTGGTCGGGTTGTACTCGCTGGCCCGGCGGTACTCGCGCAGGGCGTCCTCGATCTGGCCGCGCGCCTCGAACACCCGGGCTTGATCGAGGTGTCGGTTCGACGCGTTGAGCATCGCGCGCTCGAGGGCGATCTGATAGTCGGCGCGATTCGGATTCGCCTGAACCGCGGCGCGGTAGTGCTCAACGGCGGCATCCCAGTCCCCGGCGCGGGTGGCGCTCTCTCCCCGGCTGAAGGCGCGGCCGGCGGCGCAGCCGGCAATCAGCACCGCCACGATGAGGAGCGACAGGCGCGAGAGGACACGTCGATACATCATTGTCCTGACAGACGGATGACTTGACGCCCGCGGCCGTCGGCGTACGACAGTTCGAGTGAATCGGGGGCGATTCGACCGACGCGGTAGCGCCCCTCGATGATATCGCCTTCTTTCCCTTCGAAGACGTTGCCGCGCCCGTCGCTCAGGATCGCGACGCGCCCCGCCTGTCCTGGCGCGTCGACCAGCCCGATGAAGCGCAGCGGAATCGGCGGCAGTGGCGGCGGACCCGCCGGCGGAGCGACCGGTGACGGCTCGAGGATCGGGCGCGGCGTGGCCGCCGGGCGGGGTGCAGGAGGCGCCGGCCGCGCCTGGAACCTGAACGGGTTGCGCTCGGGTTCGGCAAGTTCGGTGCGGAGGGTCTCGAGTCGGTCGAGCCCGACCTCGATCACCGGCGGCGACTCCGACGCCGAGACGGGGGGCGGCGCCGCCGCGCGCGCACGCGGCGAGGCGGCGGGCTGATCGTCGCGCGCCGCGAAGACCACTGCCAGGAGCCCCGCTCCTCCGAGTACCGCGAGCGCGACCTGCCGCCTGCGGAATGTCATGGCGTCTGCTTCTGGTAGTACGTTGAGAGATCCAGCGTCACCACCAGCGACCCGGCGTCATCGGCCCCCTCGGCCAGGCGGACGTTGTCGATCACGACGAACTCGGACGCGGACTCGAGCTGGTAGATGAAGGTGCGCATGTCGGCGTACGTACCCGACAGCACCAACTGGATCTGGAGGCGCGTGAGGGTGCTGCCATCGTCGGCCATCGGCGCGTAGGTCGCGCGTTGGTAATCGAGGTTCGATTCACGCGCCAACCGGGCGAGACGGAGATACGTGAGGCGGCGGGCGCCGGCCAGATCCTGCGGCAGCACTGTGCGATAGAACGAGGTCAGCTCGGCGGCCGCCTGTGACTTGCCGGTGAGCGTCCCCGAGGTCTCACGGTGTTCGGCTGTCGCCTGGGCGAGCGCCTGCTCGGCGGCCCGTTCGCGTTCCGTCACGTTCGCCACCCGCTCGGAAAGCGGATAGACGACCAGCGCGTACATCAGCCCATTCAGCGCGACTGCCGCGGCGAGGCCGAGCACGAGGCGGCGGTGCTCGGTCACGGCGCGCCGAACGAGCGCCATCCCGTGCATCGAGTCCATCACCGTCCCTCTCCGGCGCCCGGCGGCGTCCTGGGCGGCGGCAGGTATGCCCCTTCGATCACGGCCTGGATCAACCCGGCCGTGTTCGCCTGCTCCTGAATCGAGAGCACGTTGCGGAAGCCGCCCCGGGTCTCGAGCGCCTCGATGAAGGCGTCGAGGTCCTCCGCGCGGCGCGCCTCGACCCCGATGGCGACGATGAAATCGCCGGCGCGTTCCAGACGCGGCTGGATGGTCGTGACCCGCACGTCCGGCGGCAGTGTGACCTCGAACTGCGCCAGCAGATCGGTCCAGGAAAACGCCCGCTGGTCGATGATGGCGTTCGCCTCGCGTGCGGCGCTGGCGACCACCTGCAGCTCCTGTGGATTGATTTGCGCTCGGATGCCGGCGGCTTCCGTCCGCAGTCGATCGGCTTCGCGTTCGGCCGCCGCCGCCCGGGCGCCAAGCGTGTACTGGCTCGCCGCGAGGCGCGCCAACTGGCCGACGTTGAACACGGTCAGGCCCGCCACGACGAGCAGTCCCGCGCCGAGGACGATCCGGACCGCCCGGAGGTTGTAGAACGGGCGGGTCGAGAGGTTGGTCCGCAGCATCAGGCGCCCACCGCTTCTCGCTGCACGCGCAAGAAGACGCCGGCCAGCGGCGCCAGCGCATCCAGGACGTCGGGTGACATGCCGATCCGATCCGTCAGCGCCGCCGCCGGCGTGGGATCGATCGCATCGACGGACACGCCGAGCCGCGCCTCGATGTCCTTCCGCGCCTGACCGGCGGCGCCGGCTGTACGCCCGCGGCCGCCCAGGAGGACGCGGGCGAAGCCCTGTCCCGCCAGCCGATCCTGGTAATACATCGCCGTCTGATGCACGACGTCGGCAAGCGTCTCCTCCTCGTCTTCCGGCCGGTTCCGGAAGAAGATGAGATCCCCGTCGCGAAGGATCGCAATGGAGGTGTACTCCGGCCGCACGTGCACGACCAGGCAGTCCCCAGCCTGCGGCGCCGGCGTCCCTTCTGCAAGCGCCAGGACGAGGTTCAGCACCGAGAAGGTGGCGAGTTCGACCAGGCCGGCATCGACGCCCGCTGCCGCGCCGGCCGCCTCGTACTCCTGGACGACGTCGCGTCGCGCCGCGACGACGATGAACTCGTGCCCGTCGGGGCCGCTCCGGCCCGGCGTATACGTGATGCACGCCTCCTCGACCGGGAATGGAATGGACTTCCGAACCTGCCAGCGCACGAGTTGATCCAGGTCATCGCGCCGTGCGGGCACCCGATCGAAGCGGACGACGGATACCTTGCCGGCGAGATCGGGAATGATGAGCGCGACGCGGGCGGCGTGCGAGCCGAGCCGCGCCAGCACCGCTCGGACGGCCTCGGTGACGGCCGCACGATCGACGATGTTGTGGGAGGCAAGCGCGGGGACGACGGCGCCCGCTGCGAGCGCTTCGACGGCGCACGCCTGAACGCGGGCGTGCGCGCCGTGCGCCGTGCTGATGGCCGCCGACACGCGATCGGGCGCGATCTCGACCACCGCGTCCGGCAGCGGGCTGGCGAGCCACGAGGTGAGGAGGCCCTGCGCGCCGAAGCCGTAGCGTAGGCGGCTCATTCGACGAACGTCACCTTGTTGATCTCACGCAGGGTCGACTGGCCGAGCAGCACCTTCTCGACCGCCGACTCACGCAGGAAGCGCATGCCCTCCTCATGCGCCGCTTTCTTGACTTCGGAGGTCGGACGCCGCTCCAGGATCATCTCACGGATGCGATCCGAGAGGTCGAGCAGTTCGCAGATGGCCGTTCGTCCCTTGAAGCCGGTGCCGCCGCAGTCGATGCACCCGGCGCCTTCGTAGAACCGATGCGTGTCGGCCAGCGCCGGATCGAGTGCGGATTCCTCGAGCTGCTTCGCTTCGACCCGCACCGGCCGCTTGCAGTGGTTGCAGATGAGCCGCACCAGTCGCTGCGCCATCACGCAGTTGAGCGCCGACACGAACTGATACGGCTCGACGCCCATGTTCAGGAACCGGCCCAGCACGTCGACGACGTTATTGGCGTGGACGGTCGTGAACACGAGGTGGCCCGTCAGGGCGGACTGGATGGCGATCTGCGCGGTCTCGGGATCGCGGATCTCGCCGACCATGATCTTGTCAGGGTCGTGGCGCAGGATCGACCGCAGGCCGCGCGCGAAGGTCAACCCCTTCTTCTCGTTGATCGGGATCTGCGTGATGCCGCTCAGCTGGTACTCGACCGGGTCCTCGATCGTGATGATCTTGTCCTCGACCGAACGGATCTCCGACAGCGCTGCGTAGAGCGTGGTGGTCTTGCCAGACCCTGTGGGTCCGGTGACGAGCACCATCCCGTACGGCTCGCGGATGTACTTCCGGAAGCGCTTCAGCTCTTCGTCGGGAAACCCGAGGATGTCGAGCTTCAGTTCGGTGAACTGCTCGCTGATCGACTCCTTGTCGAGGATGCGGATGACCGCGTCCTCGCCGTGCACGCTCGGCATGATCGACACGCGGAAGTCGATCGTCTTCCCCGGCATGCGGACCTTGAACCGTCCGTCCTGCGGCACGCGCTTCTCCGCGATGTCGAGCTCCGCCATCACCTTCACCCGGGAGATGATCGCGCTGTGGAACTGCCGGGCGATCGGCCGCATCGCCGGCTGCAGGACGCCGTCGATCCGATACTTGACGTGCACCGCGTCCTCACCAGTCTCGATATGGATGTCGCTCGCGCGCCGCTGGATGGCGGTGTAGATGGTGGAATCGACCAGCCGGATGATTGGGCTGATGTCGCTCGTCAGACGTTCGACCGTCAGGCTCTCTTCGCCGGTCTCCTCCTCTTTCAGGACCTGGAGCTGGAACCCTTCGGTTGCCTCCTCCAGCACGCGCTGGGAACTCTCGCTCTTCTTGAGGATCGACTGGATGGCGGAGGGGGCCCCCACCGAGACCTTGACGGGCGTACCGAGGATCACGCCGAGCTCGTCGATCATCGGGAGATCGGTCGGATCCGAGACGACGATGACGAGCGAACGCCCCTCGCGCCGGTACGGCACGAAGCCGTAGCGGAGCATCAGATCCGCCGGAATCGACCGGAACAGCTCCTGGTCGATCCGGAAATCCTCCATGTCGACGAACTCCAGACCGTAGCGCTCAGCGAGCTTTCGCACGCGCGCCACCTCGGCGGAGTAGTCCTCCGGCGTCTGGACGAGACTTAATGGATCGACAGTCGCCATCCCTCTATCCACCCACCAGAGACGTCAGCTCGAACAGCGGCATGTAGAGCGCCAGCACGACCGCGGCAATCACGACGCCCATGATCACGAGAATGACGGGCTCGATGAGCGTGACGAACCGGCCCACTTCGGTTTCGATCTCCTCGTCGTAGAAGTCCGCAAGGCTGTTGAGCATCTCCTGCAGCGCGCCGGTCGATTCGCCGACCTCCACCATCTTCACCGCAACGTCGGGAAAGACGCCGCGGGCGCGCAGGGCCGCCGCGAAGCTCTCTCCTTCGCGTACGCGCCCGGTCACCGCCTGGAGTTCGGTGCTGAGGTGCCGGTTGGTCATCGCGCCGCCCGCAATCTCCAGGGCGTTGACGAGCGGAATGCCGCCGCCGAGCAGCGTCGCGAGCGTCCGCGCGAGCTGCGAGGTGACGAACTTCCGAATGGTGGTGCCAACCCACGGCAGCCCCAGCAGCAGATGGTCCGCCCGGGCGCGCTGCCCCGGCTGCCGCAGCCACAGCGCGACCGCAGCCACCCCGCCGCCCACCGCGAGGGCGATGAGCAGGAGATTGGCGACCAGCGCGTTCGAGACGCCGACAATGATCCGCGTCGAGAGCGGCAGCTCGCGGTCGAACGTGCCGTAGAAGCCCGCGAAGGCTGGCACCACCCGGATCACGATGATGCCGATGAGCACGACCATGAGCGCGACGAGGATCACCGGGTAGATCAGCGCCGAAATCGTCCGACGCCGTACCGTGCCGATCACCTTCTCGTACGCCACGTACCGGCGAATGACGGCGTCAAGACTGCCGCTTCGTTCGCCCGCCATCAGCGACGCGGGATAGACGGCCGGAAAGAGCCCCGTATGCGCCGAGAAGGCGTCCGAGAGCGCTGTCCCCGCCTTCACCTTGTCGTGCACGTCGTCGAGCACCGCCTTGAACGTCGCGTTCGCCACGCGCCCGCGCAGGATGTCGAGCGACTGAACGAGCGGCATGCCGGCCTTGAGGAGCGTTGCGAGCTCCTGGTTGAAGACCAAGAACTCCTGTCGCGAGACGCGGCGGCGCGGCCTCCCGGGCAGCGCCAGGCCCGGCAGCACGCCTCGCCGCTGAAGCGAGAGAACGTACAACCCCTTCTCTTCCAGCTCCTTGCGCAAGCGGGACTCGTTGTCGGCGACGTACACGCCCTCGATGATGTCGCCGCCGGGGGTGCCGAGCCTACAGCGAAACTCCATCGGGACAGTGTGGCATATCGAGTACGCAGCCGGCAGTGGGCGTCGCGCCGTGAACCAAGACTGCTCCTTCTACTTAGACCGCTCGCCGACCGTGCCAGCCGGGCCCGGTGCGAAACCGTGAAGTTCCGCTTACCGCCCGCCGCCCGCCGCCGGCGAGGCCGGCTGCACGAAGGCTCTGAACACCCGGACGCCGAGTTCGCGCGAGTCGGTGCTCCTGAGCGCCGGCACTTCGGCGGGTACAAAGGTCTTATCGACCGAAATGGTCATCTCCACGGTTTCCGTCGTCCCGAGGCGGCTTGCGGGAATATCGAGGCGGCGAACCCCGATCTGGCCACTGGGCGGGATGGAGAACGCGTCGACGACCGCATCGCCGATCCGCAGCTCGACCCGCTGGGGCGCATCGAATGCCGCCGCCGCGGGCTGGTCGGCCTCGAGATAGAAGCGGACATCACGTCCGGGGTTCCTGAACGCGAGCGCCGCCTCCTTGCGCGACCACTGCCATTCCCGTCCCGTTCCATCGCCGCCGGCTTCGGTCTCGTGCCAGCCGTCGCGAAAGACGACGAACAGGGTGTCGGTCTGCAGCCGCATGTTGAAGGTGGCCACTCGATACGCGCGCTGTCCCAGCGTCTCGCCCGAGAGCGGCAGACGTTCGTTCGTCGCCGGCGAGAAGAGCCCGATCTCGACGCGCGTCGCTCCGACGTACGGAAACTTCGGGATGAACATCGTCCGTCGGTACTCGACCGTCGAGCCCGGCTTCCACTGCCGCGTTGGCGTCGGCGGCGGGTGGTCGTCGGTCCACATCAGCTCCCCGTTGTCGTCGATGAAGTGGACAAACACCAGGTAGTCTTCGGCGAAGGCCGGCGCATCGGGCGCCACGGCGAATCGGTAGGTCATCTCGAGAGGGCTGCCGATGGCGCCGCCGCCGCCGTCCAGGACGAGAGACGGCGTGGCGACCGGCGGCGCGGCATCGCCGCGCGAGCACGCTCCCGCCACGACCGCCAGCAGCACGGCGGACCAGGCCTTCTGAGCTGTGTTGAGCATCGTGTTTCTGGAATGATAACCCGTATTCCGTGCTAGAGTTCACTCGAGACATGGCCCAGGACGCGCTTGGGATGGTGGAGACGAAGGGGCTCATCGGCTCGGTCGAGGCGGCCGACGCGATGGTCAAGGCCGCCAATGTCGTCCTCATCGGCAAGGAATACATCGGCGCCGGATACGTGACCGTGCTGGTGCGCGGCGATGTCGGCGCGGTGAAGGCGGCGACCGACGCGGGCGCCGCCGCCGCTCGGCGCGTCGGCGAACTGGTGTCGGTGCACGTGATTCCGCGACCCCACGCGGACGTCGAGCGAATCCTCCCGAAGTAGGCAGCAGGCGGCAGGCAGCAGGCAGTGGCTTCCGAGGACCGCCCGGCGGTATCCGACAAGGACCTGACCTCAATCGCAGAAGCCCGCGCGCTCGCCCGCGCCGCCCGCCAGGCGCAGAACCGGCTGGCCGAGTACTCCCAGGAACAGATCGACGCGATCGTGGACGCGATGGCGGAAGCCGTCACGCCGCACGCCGAGACGCTCGCGCGCCTGGCGGTCGACGAGACCGGCTACGGCGTCGTGGCCGACAAAGTCCAGAAGAATCTGTTCGGCTCGCGCCGCGTGTACGAGTTCATCCGGCCCATCCGGACGGTCGGCGTGGTACGCCGCGTCGAGGACAAGAAGATCGTCGAGATTGCCGAGCCCTTCGGCGTTGTCGCCGCGGTGATTCCCTCGACCAACCCGACCTCGACGTCGATCTACAAGGTGCTCATCGCACTCAAGGCGCGCTGCGCCATTGTCATCAGCCCGCATCCCTCGGCCGTGCGCTGCATCACACGAACGGTGGAGATCATGGCCGAGGCGGCGGCGCGGGCCGGCGCGCCCGCCGGCAGTATCGGCATCATGAAGACGGTCACGCTCGAAGGAACGCAGGAGCTGATGAAGCACCGCGACGTCGCCGTGATTCTTGCCACCGGCGGCTTGGGGCTCGTCCGCGCCGCCTACAGCGCGGGCAAGCCCGCCTACGGCGTGGGCCCGGGCAACGCGCCGGCCTACATCGAACGCAGCGCCGACATTCCAAAGGCGGTCCGCGACATCATTACCGGCAAGACGTTCGACAACGGCGTCCTCTGCTCCGCCGAGAACTCCGTCGTGGTCGACGAGGCGATTGCCGAAGAGGTGCGGCGGGAGTTCCAGGCCCAGGGCGGCTATTTCATGGCGCCGGCCGAGGTCGACACCGTCGGCAGGATGTTCGTCAGCCCACAGCGGCTGCCGAACCCGGCGCTCGTCGGCAAGACGGCTGTCCACATCGCCGCACAGACGGGACTCCAGGTGCCCGAAGGGACTCGCGTCCTGATCGCGCCGCTGGCGGGGGTTGGACGCGACAACCCGCTCTCCATCGAAAAGCTCGCGCCAATTCTCTCCTGGTACGTGGTGAAGGACTGGCGGGAAGCATGCGAGCGCTGCATCCAGATCCTCCGCTACGGCGGCATGGGCCACACCATGTCGGTTCACTCTCGCAACGAGGACGTCATCCTGCAGTTCGGTCTCAAGAAGCCGGCGTTCCGCATCTGCGTCAATACCCCGACCACGCACGGCTCAATCGGCCTGACCACCGGACTGGACCCCGCCCTGACGCTCGGTTGCGGCGGCTGGGGAGGCAACATCACTTCGGACAATATCTCCCCGCTGCACTTGCTCAACATCAAGCGGCTCGCCTACGAGGTGCGCCCTGCCGTGGCCGCCCGGGCGACCGCTTCACGAGGGCGGGCGCAAGCAGCGCCGGCCGAAGCGGTCGACCGAGGTCGGTTGCCCCGGGTCCCCATCCGTCCGGTGCCGGAAGGGATCCCCGCTGAGGCGCTGGCCGCTCGCATCGATCAGTTCCTGGCATCGCGGGGCCTGAAGGTGTCGGCGTCTGCGCGCCCGGCGCCCGGCGCCAGTACTCCGGAGCATGTGCCTGACGTCATCTGTGAGGAAGATGTCCGCGAGGCCCTGAAGGGGGGCCGAAAGCTCCTTGTAGGCGAGAAGACGATCGTCACCCCGTCGGCTCGCGAACTGGGCGACGCCAAAGGCATCTTTGTCCAGGCGGGTTGGCCGTCCTGAACGCGCTGTCGCCTCTGATTCGGCTATAAGTGCTGATGTGGCAGGACTTATTGTTGACCGGCGATCCTCGTAGTGCTAGAGTAGCCGGCGATGATGAGCCGGGTTCCCGCATCGACGGGGATGACCCTCCTGCTCGGTCTGGCCCTTACCGGCTGTGCGACCCGGGTCCCGACACCGTCACAGGCGCCGGCGCCGACGCCGGTCGTCATGGCTTTGGCGCCAGTTCCCACTCCTGCCCCGTCACCGCAGGCGGATCCCGTCGTCGAGTTGATCGCCATCTCCACGCTGCACTTCGAGGCGGGTGAACGCGAACTCCAATTCGGTCACCTGACAGCTGCGAAGACCGCGTTCAATCGGGCTCTCGAAGTCCTGCTGGACTCGCCCTTCGGGGGCCGTACGGAGCCCCGCATGCGGGAGCACTTCGACCGCCTCGTCGAGCGGATCAGCGCCCACGAGGTAACGGCGCTCGCCGAAGGCGACGGATTCGCGGAACAACACCCGGAAACGGCCGGCATCGACGAGATCCTTGCCATTACGACGTTCGAAGTCCCCTCGGCGACGGTGGAAACGACCCAGGCGGTCGCCGCCGACCTGGAAACAATGGTGCACGACATCGATATCCCGTTGAACGCGAAGGTGTTGTCATTCGTCGAGCTGTTCACGGGACGTCTGAAGTCGTTCCTGGAGGAGGGGCTCAGCCGGAGTCTGCAATACCTCCCGGCGATTCAGCGCATCTTCCGGGCAGAGGGGTTGCCGCTCGATCTCGCCTACGTACCCTTGGTTGAGAGCGCCTTCAAGCCAACGGCGCTTTCCCGGTCCAGGGCCAAGGGCATCTGGCAGTTCATGCGCGGCACCGCGCTCGAGAACGGCCTCAAACACGATTGGTACGTCGATGAGCGTGCGGAGCCCGAGAAGGCCACCCGCGCAGCCGCGAGGTATCTGAAGTCGCTCTACGAGACGTTCGACGGCGACTGGCATCTTGCGCTCGCCTCCTACAACGGCGGCCCCGGGCGCGTGCAGCGCGCGATGAAGCGCTCGGGCCGGTCTGACTTCTGGAAACTGACAGCCTCGAGCCGGTACCTGCCGCGCGAGACGCGCAACTACGTGCCGCTCATCCTGGCGGCAATCATCATCGCTCGGAATCCGGCGATGTACGGGTTCGAGATCCAGCCGGTGGAGCCGCTCCAGTTCGAAACGGTGACGCTGACGACGGCTGTCGATCTGCGCCGGGTTGCAGAATGGATCGGTATGCCGATTCAGACGCTGCAGGAGCTCAACCCGGAGCTGCGCCGCTGGACGACGCCGGTTCGGGCTGACGAATACGACCTCAGGGTGCCCTACGGGACCGCCGATATCGTCCGTGCACAGATGGCCGAGAGCGATCCGACCGAGCTGGCGCCGCTGAACTGGTACACCGTCAAGAAGGGCGAAACGCTGCTCTCGGTCGCGAAGAGGCTCAAGGTGAGCCGACTGGATCTGGCGGAAGCGAACTACCTGTCCACGCGGGCGAGGCTGCAATCGGGGCAGCGGCTGATCGTCCCGCGGGCGCCGACGCTGCTCCTCGCTGCGCGTCCCGAGACGGCGCCTCCCGCGATCGAGGCAAGCCCGGAGCCGACGGTGGTCGCGGTCAGCAGCAGGGCGCCGAGTGGGGTATCGAGGCGGCCGGAACCTGTGACCTACCGGGTGAAGCGGGGCGATACGCTGTCCTCGATTGCGCGGCTCTACCGAACGACGGTGGCCTCGCTCAAGACATGGAACCGCCTGCGGTCGAACTCCATCCAGGTGGGTCAGCGTCTGACGATCCTCACCCACCGAACGGCGGCGGCGACCAACTAAGAGCACGTTGCGGAATTACGGCACGTAGGCCGGTTCCTCTCGGACCCGGCTGGGAGGCGCGTAGCTGGTCAGTGGCTGCCGCAGGGCTTCACAGCCCCTCAATTGGCCCTACGCCGTCTGTCGTCCTTCGTCTTTTTCTGACCCCGTGCGTGTCCGGAGCTGGCGGATGCTCTGCTCGATCCGCTCGGCCAGCTCACGCTCCTGGTTCAGCATGCGCAGCGTGTTTTGGGCCTCCTGCATCACGAACTGCACGCTGGCCAGGCGTTCGGCCACGTGATCGACGACCGCCTTCTGTTCGCTCACCGTCTCGAGGTTCACACGGACGTCTTCCAACAGGTTGGTGATGAGGGTGACCTTCGCCTGCACCTCCTCCACTTCCTTGCGGCGCCCTTCAACGGCGGCGATTCGCGCCTCGGTGGTGCTCACCAGCGCGAGCAGCTCCTGCACCTGCTGGCGCAGCGCCGCCAGCTCGTCACGCTGGCCTGTGACGTACAGCAGGTCCGCCTTGCTCCGCGCGCTGATCTGGTGAACGATGTCGATTTCCGCCTTGACCGCCTCGACGACCGCCTCGCGGTCGGCGAGCAGCTTCATGCGACGGTCGATCTCGGCCGACTTATCGGCAAGCTCCGCCATCCGTGCTTCGACATCGACGAGCTTCTTCTCGGAGAACGCCATCTGCGAGCGCCGCTGCTCGAGCACCTTGTACATCGCCTCGGCGCGCCGAAGCTGATCCTCGGCGGCCTCGGTCTGCGCCACGACCTCGCGCTGCCGCGCCTGGACGCGCGCCAGTTCACCAATGAGCTCGTCCCTGTTCGCGCCGGACCTCGACAGTTCTTCGCCGACGGTCTCCATCTGCCGGATGCGGCCGGACACCTCTTCGGCAAGCGAGCGGCTCGCCTCGACGAGCTCGCCGAGCCTGGCTTCCTGCGTCGCCAGCTCCGTCTCGTCGCGTTGCACCTGCTTGACACGTTCCCCCGTCTTCTCGATGCGGTCCTGGAGAATCGAGATCCGGATGTCCATCGGCAGGATCTTTCCCTGCAGCGCCGCCACCGCTTCGACCTTCTGCTGCGCATCGAGCATCTGGGCGATGACGCCGTCGCACTGCGCCTGCAGCGCCTCGAGCTCGGCGCGGCGCGAGAGCTGTACCGCCAGTTTCTGGTCGACGTCGGCCGCCACCGCCTGCAGCGTGTCGAGCCGACGCTCGACGAGCGAGACGAACTCGATCCGCTCGCCAACCCGTGCCAGTTGCGCCTCGAGCTGCGATGCCATCTCGCCGAGGCGCGTGGCGTACCGCAAGCCTTCATCGACCTGGGCCACGCGGCCGAGGATCGCCTGCATCGTGGCCTCGAGCTCCGGCGTCCGGGCGCGGAACGACGTCAGGCGTTCGCCGAACGCCTCCAGCGCCGCACGATCCGCCGCGAGCTTGTCGCGGAGCTGGGACGCCTGGGCGTAACCCTGGTAGAACTCCTGGATCTCCTTGCGAAGCGTCTCCAGATCGCCGCGGCTCTGTCGGAGCGCCTCGTACTGCGTGTCGGCGCGGGCCGCCATGTCCTGTACGCGGACGAGCTGTTCCTGCAGCGTATCCAGACCCGCCTGCTTGCGTCCCAGCTCGTCGCTCTGGCTCATGAGCGTGGCGAACTGCCGGCTGAACTCATCGACGCGCTGCGGCAACGAGACGAGCTGTCGCTCCCGGACGCCGAGCGCTTCCATCCGCTGCTCGGCGTCGGCGACGGCCCCCTGGAGCCCTTGCATGCGCGCCTCGAACGCTTCGAACTCCTTCTTTTCGAGGGCGAGGCGGTCGAGGGAAGACCTCATGACCTGCACGAGCGCGTGGCCGTCGCTCTCCATTCGGGCGGTCTCGCGGACGACGTCGTCGCGCAGCCGCTCCGTCGTCTCGAGCTTCGCGTCGGTCTCCTTCACGAGATCGTCGATCCGGGCGAGCGTCTCCTCGCCGCGTGCCGCCTGCTTGATCGCGTCGTTCACCTTGCCGATCTGGACGTCCATGGTCCAGACCATGTCGTTCACGCGGTTGGCCTCGAGGACCGCGCGATCGATGACGTGCTTCTGGGCCTCGAGCGCCCGCGTCTTCTGGTTCACGTGTTCGGCGAGCGCGTTGAGGGCCGTGAGCTTCTCTTCCGTCGCCTTGCTGAGCTCCTGGAGCTGGGCGAGGCGCCCGAGCTTGCGTTCCACTTCGCGGACGGCTTCGGTTGCCGCGGTCGAATCCTCGCGGGCGTCGCGCGAGGTGTCGCGAAGCCGCGTGTACTCCTGCGAGAGCTGATCGGCGACGCCGCGGATCTGATCCAGCTCCACCCGGAGCGCCGCCGCCTGGTCAACCGACTGCCGGACCTCCTTCAGCTCTGCGTTGGAGGCACGGAACTCGGTACCGAACTCCTCGAGCGCGGCCCGCTCGCGCTTCAGCGCGTCGAGGCTCGTCTGCGCCTCCGCGGCCTGCGCGGAGAACTGCTCCACCTGTTCGGTCCGCTTCTGCGCCTCGGCGGCGGCAACGATGAGCGTTTGCACGCGTGCGTCGACCTCGCCCAGCGCCTGTGCGCGCCGCTCGAGCGCCTCGATGCGCGTGGAGAGCGCCTCGAGCGTGCCGGTGGCGGACGCGGCCCTGGCGTCAATTTGCTCCAGCGCCTTTCCAGTCTCGATCAATTTGGCGCTGCGCGTGGTCACCTGGGTGAGCATCGTGCTCAGGGCGCTCCGCTCCTCGCGGGCCGCCGCGACGAGCGCCTCGAGTTCCTGCTGCTGTTTCTTACCGCCGGCCAGACCTTTCAGCGCATCGAGCATGGGACCTCGGCTTTCACTAGGGGATGTCGAGAGGATACCACCCCGATTGCACTTCTGAACGCCTCGTGGTCCGTCGGGAGTGGCAATTTCTGCGTACGCCGTGAGCCACGATCGGAGAAATCCGCGGAATTCCACCGGTCCTCCGTTCGCCGCTGCTGGCGCGATTGCTTGCATGAGACAGAGCCATGCTGGCGAGCCTGCGGAGCGCGGCCGTGTTCGGAATCGACGCCTACCCCGTTCAAATCGAAGTGGACGTATCGTTCGGGTTGCCGCACTTCACGATGGTGGGGCTGCCCGACCCGACCGTCCGGGAGAGTCGCGACCGGGTCCGTGCGGCGATTCGCAACTCCGGATTCGTGTTTCCGCCGCACCGGATTATCGTCAACCTCGCTCCCGCCGACGTGCGGAAGGCAGGCTCCTCGTTCGACCTCCCGATTGCCCTTGGACTGCTCGCTACGCAGGGGCACTTGACGCGCCGCGCCATCGACGACACCGTCGTGCTCGGCGAACTGTCGCTCGACGGGGTCATCAACGGGATTCGCGGGGTGCTCCCGATCGCGATTGCCGCCCGGCGGTTGAAGCTGCGGCGGCTGCTGCTCCCGCCACAGAACGCCGCGGAGGCGTGCGTCATCGAAGGGCTCGAGATCTGCGTGGTGCGGTCGCTGTCGGAGGCGCTGGAGGCGCTCAACGCCCCCGACCGGGCCGAGCGCGCAGCACCGCCAGCGACGGCGACAGGTACGGACCTCCCGCCGGACGGCGACCTTGCGGAGGTGCGCGGCCAGTTGCTGCCCCGCCGGGCGCTGGAAGTAGCCGCGGCCGGCGGCCACAACCTGCTGCTCAGCGGTCCTCCCGGGGCCGGTAAGACGATGCTGGCGCAGCGTCTTGGCGGGATTCTGCCGGCGCTCACCTTCGACGAGGCGCTCGAATGCACCGCGATTCATTCCGTCGCCGGCGTGCTTGCGCCGGGCGCCGGCCTGCTGTCGGCGCGGCCCGTCCGGGCGCCGCATCACACCATTTCGAACGTCGCGCTCGTCGGCGGCGGCGCGATTCCCCGCCCCGGCGAGATCTCGCTCGCGCACAACGGGGTGCTCTTCCTCGACGAGATGCCTGAATTCGACCGGCGGGTGCTCGAGGTGCTGCGGCAGCCGCTCGAGGAGGGACAGGTCACGATTGCGCGCGCCGCCCGGACGGCGGTGTTTCCGGCGCGGTTCGTGCTCGTCGCCGCCATGAATCCCTGCCCGTGCGGCTTCCTGGGAGACGAGCGGCGCGAGTGCCGCTGTACGCCGTCGCAGATCGCGAAGTACCGCGGCCGGCTCTCCGGGCCGCTCCGCGACCGCATCGACCTCGTCGTGGCCGTGCCCGCCGTCCCCGTCCACGCGCTTGCCGGCGCACCCTCCGGCGAGTCGACGGCGCTGGTCCGTCAGCGGGTCTGCGCGGCGCGGCTCACGCAGCAGATGCGGTACCGCGGCCGTGGGCCGCGGACGAATGCGGAGCTGCGCAGCGGGGCCATCGCGCGATTCTGCGCTCCAGACGCCGACGGCCGCTCGCTGCTGCGGCGGGCGATCGAGCGCTTCGGCCTCAGCGCCCGAGGCTACGACCGCGTGCTGAGGGTCGCCCGGACGATCGCGGACCTCGCCGGGTCCGACGCCGTGCGCGCCGAGCACGTCGGCGAGGCGCTGCAGTATCGACTGATGGAATGAACTCGTTGCCTGTTGGTCGACGTGTTCTTCGTGGTCCGCCTATCGCGCGGGCTGCGCCTGCTGCGGCGGCGGGCCTTGCGAATCGTACTGAGAGGGACCGCCACCGCCGTCGAGCCGCGTCGGAGGAAGACGGTTGAAGTAGAAGCTGCGGTACTGGACCGGTTTCCCGGTGGCATCGAGGAAGCCGAACGACTGCTGAAAACTTATCGGCGGCGCCGCGTCCGCCGGCGCCGTGGCATCGAGAACGTAGAGGCGATTCTCGTGCAGATAGATGCCGACGTAGGACCGCGATCCGCCGGGATTGGTCAGCTGCAGCTCATGCCCCGTGACGCGCTCGATGTAGTGCCACGCGTCGTAGGTCACTGTGACGCCCCGCTTCTGGCGGTACCTCGTGGCCGCATAGTCGATCGATGCCATGATGTCGATCTGCCAGTACGGGCCGCCACGATACGCGGCGTGGTTCAGCTCTGCATGTATCCGCTCGGCATCGGAGTAGTCGACAACCGTCACCGAATAGCGGTTCCGCCCCTGCTCCCATCTGTACACCCGTCCCGGGAACCTGGCGCCGTACTCGGAGTCCCACGTCATCGTTTCGACCTTCGGTTGGCCCGGCGCAGGAATGGTGAACCTATCGAGGCGATTCTCGTACTCAGTCCACTCCTGCGCTGCCGCGGGCGGCGCCAGCAGCAGTGCGCACAGGGCGGTTCTCGTTGGAGTGAGGCGCATATCTCCGTCCTTCCAACTCCAGCGGCCTCGGAGGTCGCCATCCCGGCCGCCGGTGTGCGCGTAACTTACCACGAGACGATCTACGCCGGCGTCCTCGATGGCGCCTCCGGCCCGCGCGCATCCGAGAGCACGTGCCCCGCGCTGGCGGCGAGAATGATCGCACCGCCGGCCAGGACCCGACCGCCCGGGTCCTCTCCTCGCACGAGCCACGCCCACACGGGATTGAGCACCGGCTCGAGCAACAGCAGGAGCGACACCTGCAGCGCGGACAGATGCCGGACGGCGGACGCCAGCCAGATGTAGGCCACGCCAATTTGAAAGACGCCGAGGTAACCGAGCGTCGCCCAGCCGACGGCCGACGCCGCGGGCAACCGCCACAGTGTCGGGAGCCCGACCAGGAACGCGAACACATTGCCGGCAATGACCGTCCCGGAGACCGTGCCGACCTGCCGGCCTTCTCCCCAGCGCAACCCGAGGAGCGTCAGGGCCCACGTGACGCCGCACAGGGCGGCGACGGCGTTCCCGGTCGGCGGGTCTGGGGCCGTCGCGGTCGAGGCCTCCCCACCGGAGAGGCACAACCCAAGACCAATCGCCACGGCGGCAAGAAGTCCCACTTGGCGTGGGCGAAACCGCTCTCCCACCAGGAACGGTCCCAGCAGCGCGACGTAGAGCGGCGCCGTTGACTGCAGGAAGATCGCACTAGCCCCAGTACAAGCGCGTTTGCGGCTCGGCGTGTAAACAGAAAGCTCGAAATGTCCGTTCTACATAGCAGAGTTTCACAGTAGCGA
>Ga0156279_127_pt1 | contig 71698 bp, 70 predicted proteins | sample RifCSPlowO2_12_FD_107928 | JGI IMG/M metagenome (GOLD analysis project Ga0156279, IMG submission 107928) | Acidobacteria bacterium RIFCSPLOWO2_12_FULL_68_19 | reverse complement strand
ATTCATGAATCAGTCGTTCACGCTTCTCGGTGCGTGGTGCTCGGTTCGTGTTCACGTTCCCTTCGCGGGTTCGCGGTTCACTGGTCGGATGTCTCTGGCTCGTCCTCGCCGGAACGCCTCGAACCGGCTCGAAGGTGAACGACGAACGGCAGAACCGAATCGGAACACGAACGGAGAAGGGAGAACCCAGCAGTGTGAACGACGCGTTCGTGAATAATCCAGGTTAGTCCAACGCCCAACGCCAAAGGTCCGAATGAACATTCAGCAGATGATGAAACAGGCGCAGGAGATGCAGGAGCGCCTGAAGAAGCAGATGGCGGATCTGCGCGTCGAGGCGACCGCCGGCGGCGGCATGGTGACCGTCGTCATGAACGGCACCAAGCAGATCCAATCGATTGCGATCGATCCCGGCGTCGTCTCGAGAGAGGATCTCGAGATGCTCCAGGACCTGATCGTCGCCGCCGTCAACGACGCCGGCCGCAAGGTCGACGACCAGCTCGGCCAGACGATGAGCGGCCTGATGGGCGGATTGAAGCTGCCCGGCATCTAGACCGCTCCTCCAACCCTCCTTCTGTCTTGTTGAATGTCGCTCCCTGAGCCCCTGGCACGGTTGATCGAGCAACTGCAGAAGCTCCCCGGCATCGGCGCCAAGGGGGCGCAGCGGCTCGCGTTTCACGTCCTGAAGCACCCGCGCGAGGACGCCGAGCGTCTGTGCGGGGCGATTCGCGACGTGAAGGAACAGGTGACCTACTGTTCCGTGTGCAGCAACATCACTGCTGCGGATCCCTGCGTGTACTGCACGAGCCCCTCGCGCGACCGGCGCCTGATCTGCGTGGTCGAGGAGCCGCAGAACGTGATGGTGGTGGAGAAGACGCGCGAGTTCAAGGGCGTCTATCACGTGCTCATGGGGACGCTCTCGCCGCTGCACGGCGTCGGGCCGGACGAGTTGAAGATCAAGGGGCTGCTCGATCGCGTCGGGGCCGGCGGCGTGGAGGAAGTGATCCTCGCCACCAGCCCGACCGTCGAGGGAGAGGCGACGGCGCTCTACCTGGCGCGGCTGCTGAAGCCGCTCGGCGTGCGCGTCACCCGGATCGCCATGGGCATTCCGGTCGGCTCTGATTTAGAGTATGCGGACGAAGTGACGATGACGCGCGCCATGGAAGGGCGCCGCGACATCTGAATCGCCGAGTGTCGATGCTCCCCGCCACCTACCAGCTGCCGGCAGCGCTCGTGCTGCTCGTCGGCGGCATTGTCGCCTGCTTCTTCGGCTACCGGCTGTTCCGGATCGTGCTGGCGATCTTCGGGTTCATTCTCGGCGCGCTGGCGGCCAGCTCGATCTTCGGGGTGAGCGACACCGGGCCGATGATCGTCGCGGCGCTCGTCGGCGGGCTCGTGGGCGCGGGCATCCTGATTGCGGCGTACTTCGTCGGCGTCGCGCTCATCGGGGCGGGGCTCGGCGCGACGGTGGCGAACCTGTCGTTCGCCACGAGCGACCGGGATCCGCATTTCCTGGTGGTCGTGTTCTTCGCCATTGCGGGCGCCACCGCCGCGATGTACCTGCAGCGCTACTTCATCATCGTCGGCACCGGCTTCGGCGGCGCCTGGACGATGATCGTCGGGGCGCTGGCGGCGCTGGGCGATCGCACCGCGCTGGCGGCGGCGGCGAGCGGGGACGTGTGGGTGGCGTATCCGATGAACCCCGCGCCCGGCCAGCGCTGGGTGCCGTTTGCGTGGCTGGCGCTCGGCGCGATCGGCACCGGCGTGCAGCTCGGCATCACCGGCGGCGAGAAGGGGCGGGTCGGCAAGCGGCGCAGGAAGTCCTAGTCCGTGGTGTCTGGCGTCAGCCGGGCTTCACCAGGGTTGCGGTCCCAGGGCGGCATCCGTTACGATCGGTGGGTTCTGCGCCTCACGCACGCCGCGCCCTGAGGGCGCCGGCGCCCGAATTCCTCGGTAGCTCAATGGCAGAGCATCCGGCTGTTAACCGGAGGGTTGCTGGTTCGAGTCCAGCCCGAGGAGCCAACTTCATTCGGTCCTTTCCGGTCACACGGGTAACTGTGTCGGCTCAATCGTGTGCTCGATCGGCTCGAGTCGACAGGGTCGAACCGCAGCTACGGCCACTGCTGGGGCCGTGCAGAAGGCGCACGACGAAGATCACATCCCCTCGAACCGTGTCGACCACGATGTAGGGCAACGGCGTGAGTACGAGTTCGCGCGTTCCGTCTCGTTTTCCGGGACGGCCGCGATGTGGAAATGTCAGGAGCGTGGCAGGGGCGTCGTACACGACGCGTATCAGGTCCGAGGCCCGGTCGGGCGCGTGGATCAGCAGGTAGTCGGCAATGCGCGCGAGATCGTTGGCAGCCTCCTCAGTCCAGCGAAGCTGCATCAGAGCCGCGGTGGCTTGTCCGTCAGGCGTTGTGCAAGACGTGCGCCGACTTGCTCATGGCTCAGGGTCTCGCCGCGTTCGACCTGCGCCAGGCCCTTCTCGACCTCGCGCACGAACCAATCGTCGTAGCCCACCAGACGTTCGATCGCTTCGCGGGCCAATGCCTGGGCGTCGATTCCTCGCTCGCGCGCGATGCGCGTGAGCTTGGCGTGCAGATCCGCCGACAGGATTACGTCCATCTCGTCAGTGTACCGGAGCCCCGCGACGAGTCAACCTCACGCTTGACATCGAGCCAGCCCGAGGAGCTGATGTCCCCGTGCACAATCCGGCACTTCAGGCCGGCAGTGCCGTTCGTGAGCCGGTGGTCATGCGGCTGAACCACGCGCGTTGTAGCGTCGAATCAGAACCTCAGCGGAGATCCCAAGGCCCTCGTGCAGCCTGCGGATCATGTCGATGGTGAGCGGGCGGCGGCGATTGAGTACCTCGGCAACGCGAGCGCGGCTGCCAAGAAGCGGCTCGAGATCCCGGCGAGTCAACCCACGGCTCTCCATGTGGTAGCGCAGGGCGTCGATGGGGTCCGGCGGCTCGACAGAGTCGTGCTGCGCTTCGTAGTGATCGACGAGCGTTGTCAGAATCTCAAGCCGGTCACCGGCCGGCGTACCCCGTGTGGCCTCCATCAGACGCTCGATTTCCTTGAGCGCGGCGCGGTGATCAGCCTTGGTCTTGATGGGGCGAATCTGCATGGGACACCTCACACCGTCGCGGCATCGATTCGCTCGTACGCCTTGTGCGTGCCGACGAACCGGACGTAGCACATCCGATACGGATAGTTCACCGCGACGACCAGCCGGTACTTGTTTCCCCCGATGTTGAAGACGACTCGATTCTCGCCAACAATGCTCGCGTTCGCATAGACGCGCTTCACATCCACGGGAGAGTGCCAATCCGCCTTTCCAACGTCGTGGTACCAGGCCCGGAGCGGCTGCTCGGCGTCGGCGTGTCGCTCCCAGAATTCGCGCAGCGTCCGCCGGGCAACGATCCGCACCGTGCTCAGTATAGACCGCTCCCAGTATGGGAGCAAGGGGCAGGATGGGTCGGTGCGCGTGACGATGGACTCGCCAAGGCCACAGCTGATGACCAACCCTCCGGGCGGACCCTCACAACGCGCCTCGAACCGACCGGGTTGTGTGGACAAGAGTGTGGCCACCCACAATGAATCTCAGTACTACTCAGTACGACTCACCAACCTGCGGAATCGCTGCGAAGTGAGTGATTCTGTGCAGCCCATATCACGTCGTACGACGCGGCACGAATCGGCGATTGCCTACTGTTAACCGGAGGGTTGCTGGTTCGAGTCCAGCCCGAGGAGCCACTCTCCTTAAGAAGTTCGCTCATCTCCTCGTCAAGATCGTCCGACTGTGACGTGACCTGTTGTGACGTGGCCGATTCCGCTGCCGGTTGAGCCGCTGGTTCTGTCGGCACCTCCTGCTCGGCTGCGTGTGGCGGGGCGAAATCGAAGGTCGGTTCGAGAACGGCTGCCGCTTCGTCCAGCGCCTGAATGGTGGCGTTCAAGTTGGCCCTAAATGCGTCAGGTTCCTGATACTTGTCGAGCGACTGGTGCCAGAGTAGATGAGCCTCTGCCAAGCGCCGGTGAGTCGTCGGAAGAGGGCACTTGCCGTAGTCGCTCGCTTTCGTTTCGATTGGGGCATCGCTTTCTGTCACCCGAAGATCTCCCCGAGGCCGTACGCGCACGCAGCCTGTATACGTTCGGCGGTCACGACACGGTCTTGTGGAATGCGGGCAGCATTGCGGATTACGTCAGTGACAGCACCAAAGTGCTCTCGCTGAAGCTCCTCGACGGCGCGTGCAGTCTTGTCGTGCAGCGTCGGACGTACTTTCTGACGCCAGAGTGTGTTTAGGTCCGTCAGCTCGCCCCCGAATAGCTCTAACGTGTCGTGGATGTACAGGGCATCTTGTGCCTTCTTGTCCGCCTTGCGGTGCTCCTGGATCAAGAGCTTCTGTGCGATGAAGGTAACAGGATTCGGCAGCATCACATTGACGGCAGATGTCACCGGAACTCCGATCTCCTTCGTCAACTGCACACCCCAAGGGTCGACGAGCAATAGGTCCAAGTGGCGAAGCTTTTGCGCCGTGACTCCCGCTTTCGCGACGGTGACGTCCGGTTGCCCATTTCGCTTGAATCCGCTTCCTTGAAGTGGAGCAAGAAATTCCGCAAAGAATCCCTGATCACCACCGCCAAGACGGTACTGGGTAATGGGCGGTGTGTGCTCTCCTGAGAAGTCTTCGTGGAACCCAGCGGCCTTCAAGGCTGCGGCGATATCACCCGCAAGCGGCGCAGAGATTGAGAACGCAACGTCAGCGTCCTTCGTGCGAAGAGGCGCGTATCGTGGCGGATGCGACAACGGATGAAAGCGATGCAGCCGGTGTGCCCACCCGCCAATGATGACCACATGCCCGAGCCACGGGCGTAGTGCGTCGAGTAAACGCGCTAACGCCGTGAGGTCATCCATGATCGCTTCCTTCGATAATCCGATTCAGGAGACGGCTGCGGACGAAATCTGCTTGTTCCTGTCCCCGCGCGGGGTGTTCGAAAACATCAAGCCACACCTGAAGAACATCGCAAGAAGCGATGCCGCGTGGCCGAACCATTCCACGAAAAACGGACTCGGGAAACGGCGCCTGGCGAACGATCACGTCGGGCGGCTCGCCAGGCGCAATGGGTACGAGGTTCTTCCACGCTGACAGACTCGCGGGGCTGAGTCGTCGAACGTACACATACGGCGGAACGCCTTCAACGAAACCGACGCCGAGTGCCTCGGCTGCCGCGAACAATGCCAAGCACGCCCTGCCGCTATCGAGCATGTGTTGAAGTGCCGGACGCGAATCGGCGCCACGTAGTAGGAAGCGCATTGGCGCCTCATTGATTCGGCGAAGCGCTGACGCTTGCCATCTTCGAAACAGGTCATCACGGCGAACCAGCCGCAGGTGTGCACCTGATTCATGGAGATAACCTTCGCGTTGAAGCTGTTGCACGAGCCTGAACGCGCTCATCACGGAGACGTGTGCCGCTCGTGCGAGCTGGGAGGCGTTGCCGTATCGTCCTCGGGGTGCGGAGAGCAACGCGTCGGGCACCTCCGGTGCCAGAAGTACTTTGAGCATCCATTGGTTCAGGTCGGAAAAGAGGTGGGGTTGCTCCTTCGGCGCATGCGACTCAAGTGCATGTGACGCTGGTGCTTCCGCGTTGAGCGATTCCAACTGAGGTCCGTGGAACATGCGCAGGCCTGCGAAGTCGATCACACCTGCCGCGGCGTCGGGCGCGTACTCGCGTGCGAAGTTCAGAATCTGTTCGGCGACCTTTGGTGCGATCTCTGGGGCGGCGACGACCGCGAGAGGCATGTGTTCTCCAGCCATGCGAGCCGCCTGCAGGCAGGCTTGGGACCAGAGGGGAACTAGGCGATCGCTCCGTCCCTCAACGCCCACCTTGATCTCGGCTGCATAGGAGACTCCTGGCCGGCGGAGGAGCAGGTCAGGTCCAGGGCGATTTCCCGGTTGACGCTTTATGCGCCATCCGGCCTCCTCGAAGGCCTTGACCAACAACTGCTCGGCTTGACCGTGCCGATGCCGGGCCGATTTTGGCTGAAAATGTGCGTTGTCCACGTGCTTTTGACCTCAGCCGATTATCACATGGCCATGTGAATTCACACGCCCTTGATAATTCACTTGGCCATGATATCATGGCTCTGCCTTGCTGCTGATGGCCCGCCGCCTCCGCGGGAAGCTCAACCAGAATCGGCGTCGAAAGCTGTCAATCGTGACGATCTACAGCACGCTTATCGCGCACGGCTACTTCCCGAAAGAGTTGCCGCCTTCATTTTTCACGGAGGTATTCGCCAAGTACGCGACGACGATGAACGGACCCAAGACCCTGGAAGGCTACAAGCCCGCCGACAACTTCACTGAATGCGTCGGCTATCGACTCGCGCTTCCCGGGCCCAATCGTCGCGTCAGAACGTGAAAGGTGGCAACGAGGGGGCGATCGACGAGGGCTGGAAAGAGAACAGTCTGTGGTATCGTCTGGGTCGTCAACGTAAACGCCTCCGTGTGGTGAACGGTTCGTGTCGCAACGACTGTCTACCATGCGGAGGCGTTTGTGTCTCTACCGAAATCGGCTCCTTCGTGAATTGTCCGGGCCAACACATCGCGAATCCATGCCATCCAGAACCAGCGCACGTCAGCTCGCCGCAGAAGGAATCGGCACGTCGCTCTTGCTGGCCGCCGTGGTCGGCTCCGGCATCATGGGGGAACGCCTTGCGGGCGGCAACGTCGCCATCGCGCTCCTGGCGAACACGCTCGCCACCGGCGCCGCGTTGATCGCGCTCATTCTGGCGTTTGGTCCCGTCTCCGGAGCTCACTTCAATCCCGCGGTGACGCTGGCGGACGCTTCGCAAGGCGGTCTCCCGTGGGCACGCGTCCCCGGATATATCGCCGCGCAACTTGCGGGCGCCGTCGTCGGCGTGTGGGTGGCTCACCTGATGTTCGCCGAGCCGGTGTTCATGACCTCACGCCATGTTCGCGGCGGTGTGGCGCAGGTGTTCAGCGAGTGCGTCGCGACGTTCGGTCTGCTTGCCGTGATCTGGGGCTGCTCGAGGCGGCGATCGGAAGCCGTCCCGTTTGCGGTGGGTGCCTACATCACCGCCGCTTACTGGTTTACCGCCTCGACCTCCTTCGCGAATCCTGCGGTGACGTTCGCGCGTGCGCTCACCGACACGTTTGCGGGCATCCGGCCGGCCGACGTGCCGGGATTCGTCGTCGCACAGCTGCTCGGTGCCGCGGCGGCGACGTTATTGTTTCGGTGGTTGGTGCCGACGCTGCCCGAGACGGCAGACGAAGTAGTCGTGCCGCATTCGCGAGGAACGATTCAATGACGACGGTGCTGTTCGCCTGCGTGCACAATGCGGGGCGATCCCAGATGGCCGCAGCCTGGTTCAATCACATGGTCGATCCGGCCAAGGCGCGGGCGATCTCCGCGGGCACGCATCCGGGTCCACGCGTGCATCCTGTTGTCGTCGATGCCATGCGGGAAGTCGGCCTTGATCTGTCGAACGCGGCGGCGACGAAGCTGACGACGGACTTGGCGAATCAGGCACAGGTGCTGATCACCATGGGTTGCGGCGACGAATGCCCAGTTGTGCCCGGCGCAAGACGCGACGATTGGCCGCTCGATGATCCGAAAGGCAGGACGGTTGTGGAGGTCCGCGCGATTCGCGACGAGATTCGTGCACGCGTGGAGGCGCTTATCGCCCATGAGGGCTGGGACCGGCAGACACACTGACTACGTACGGTTCATCGTTCCCGCCGAAGCGCGTCGTGAAGCTCGAATGCAGGTGGAGATGTAGAGCATGTGGCGTGAAGTGTTCAAGTTCCTGTCCGGCGCCGCGTTCGCGGGCACGCTCGCCAACTTCTACCTCTGGGCGGTCGATGCCTCGCTGCCATTTCTCGGCTACACCTGCTTTTCGCCAAACTCCGTTTGTGCCCCGCCGCTCTGAATGTGTGCAAGCCAGCGCAGTTCACGATTCTCCACTGGCTTGTACTGCACCTCCGGCAAGACGGAATAGCTACCATCGTCAGCGTTCACGATGGCGCTGGCGCCGAGCGCCAGATACAGCACACCCAGCGCGTCCGGCTGGGTGACCCGACCGTAGACGTAAGTCCGCATCGGATTCATGCGCCCGTACCCCGCCTCGCTCGTCGCGCGCGTGTTCAGGAGACGATTGGAGCTTGAAGAGCGCCGCGTCGGGGTCGAACCACATGATCGCGGGGCGGGCCTCCAGGATCCCTCCCGCCGAATACGGCTTCCGTTCAACGGGCGGAATCTCGACGGGTGGTTCCTAGCTTCTTATAGCCCTTGTACAGCGGGCATGGGTCCCAGCATGATGGGCCACGATGCCGCAACGATTGCGCAGATGCGCGACATCCACGACTTGTTCGTCAACCACGCTCGCATCACGCGGACGGTGACGAATGTCCCCGATGGGATCCGGACCGTGACGGAGTCGGATGACCCACGCATCGCTCAACTCCTCAAAGACCACGTCGTCACCATGCGTCAGCGGGTCGATGTCGGGAACGACCCAGGCCTGCCCATCGAGAGCGATGCTCTGCATGCGATATTCAAGAACTACGAGAAGATCGAGACGACGGTCGAGACCACCGAGAAGGGCATGGTGGTTGTCCAAACGTCGACCGACCCGGAGACCATTGCCGCCCACCAGCAGCACGCGTCGGAAGTGACCGATTTCGTCACAGACGGCATGGCCGCCATGCGGACCGCGATGATGAAGAATGCCAGTAGCATGGTACCGCATGGCATGCACGGTGGCATGATGAGGGGCGGCCCGAACGCCCGGACGGGACCCGACGCGCGGCAAACATCTGCCAGCGTTGACGTGTGGAGATACGAATATGACCTATCGATCGTGGAATGTGCTGGCCGCCGCCGCAGTCGTCATCTACGCGTCATCGCTTGCCAGCGCGCAGCAAGCGCCGCAGAGCCAGACGCGTGATCACCTCGAGCATCGGTTCGAGAATGCCGACGAATGGGCGAAGAGCTTTGACGACCCGGCTCGAGACGAATGGCAGATGCCGGCGCGGGTCGTCGAGGCGCTGAGTCTCAAGCCGGGCGAGATTGTGGCCGACGTTGGAGCCGGCACCGGCTATTTCACCGTGCGTCTGGCGAAGGCAGCTGCGATGCCGAAGGTGTACGCCGTCGATATCGAACCATCGATGGTCGAGCACGTGCAGCATCGGGCCCTGCACGAGGGGCTGAAGAATGTCGTTGCCGTGCAGGCGGGGGCGGATCGGACGAACCTGCCGGAGCCAGTGGATCTGGTGCTCCTGGTCGATACGTTTCACCACATCCCGAACCGGGTCGCGTACTTCACCAGGCTGAAGACGGTGATGAAGCCGGGGGCGCGTCTCGCGATCATCGATTTCAGGAAAGGCGCGCCGGCGGGACCGCCCGAGGAGTTCCGCTTCACGCCGGCGCAAATCAGCGCCGAACTGGCGAAGGCGGGATTCTCGCTCGCGACGACCCATGACTTCCTGCCGCGCCAGCACTTCCTCGTCTACCGCGCGAAGTGAGCAGTGACGCGGCATCGGGATCTGTTCAGAAGCGCGTAGGGGGCCGTGGGGGAGGGTGTCAACGCCGGTCGAAAATCTGACAGATCGACGAGGGGACGAGCCTCAGTTCGTCGAGGCCTCCTGACGCGCCCGCCGGCGACGGGACGTCGGCTCGGGATCCTGCGGGGCATGGAGGGTCTGCCGGAGATCGGTGTGCTGCCGCATGCGATAGCTGTCGCCGCGGATCGTCACGAGATGACAGTGGTGGACGAGGCGGTCGATGAGGGCGGCGGCACACAGAGCGCTCATCGTTCCTAACCCGCATTACGCATGAACGAACCGGTCGAGGAGACACGCTCGCGGAGAAACGCGTTCGGAGCAGGCCGTTCCGATCACGAAAAACGCCGCGCAGGCCAGCGACACGGCGTGGGGATGAGGCCCCCACGCCACTGCAGCCGACGATACGCCGGAGCGGCGTTGTTCCGGCCTGCGGAGCCGCGTTTCGGAGCGAACGTGTCTCCTCGACCCTGCGGTGTTCATGAATGATGCGGGCTCATCGTCTTCCTGCGCGCGGTGTATGCTGAGACCGCTCGGCGAGCGGCGAGGAGCGTCTTCATGGCCCGCTGGAGGAACCGCATGCGTGGTCGGTGTCGTTGTGCGTTGATCGCGCTGGTCTGCTTCTCGCCGGCGGCATCGGCGCAGTGGGTCAACTATCCGACCGCGGGCGTTCCGCGACTCCCTGACGGAACCCCCAACCTGTCCGCGCCGGCACCACGAGCCGCCGACGGCAAGCCGGACTTCTCGGGCATGTGGCAGGCGGCGCACGTGCTGCCCTGCAACGACGTGACGCTCATCTGCACCGACTTGCCGATCAGCGAGCAGTTCCGGAACATCGGCGCCGGCGTGCCCGGCGGGCTGCCGTATCAGCCGTGGGCGAGGGAGCGGATGGCCAGACGCGGCCCCGCCGACGATCCGTACACCCGATGCCTGACGCCCGGCGGCCCCCGCATGCACCTGCTGCCGACGATGAAGAAGATCGTGCAGTTGCCGGCGCTGATGATCGTGCTGAACGAATACAACACGAACTACCGTCAGATCTTCCTGGACGGCCGTCCGCTGCCGGTCGATCCGAACCCGACGTGGAACGGCTACTCCAGCGGCCGGTGGGAGGGCGACACGCTGGTGGTGGAGAGCATCGGCTTTCGCGACGACCAGTGGCTCGACGCGGCGTCGAGCCCGCTGACGAGCGCCGCCACGGTCACCGAGCGGTTTCGCCGGCCAGACTTCGGCCATCTGTGGATCGAGATCACCGTCGCCGATCCCAAGGCGTACACCCGGACGTGGACGGTGACGCTCGAGCAGGCGATCGTCGTCGACACGGAGATGCTCGACGCGAACTGCTGGGAGAACGAGAAGGACGTGCCGCGTCTGTTAGGGAGGTGATGGGTCGGCTACGATCGCGCCGCTTGGCCCTCAACCCGGTCTTATCCTTCTGGAGACACGAACATGAACACTCATGGCAGGACGTTCGTCATCCTCGTGTTCCTGGCCGCCCTCACGTTCGGCGCCCGATGGGCCACCCGACCGGTGGCCGCGCAGGATGCGTCTTCCCAGAACGCCTGGAACATGGAATGGGTCGGGGCCTCTCTTGACAAGGGTCAGGTGGACGTGCAGTCCTACTCCAAGCTCGCCCCCTGGCCCGACACCGACGGCCAGTATCTCTACTCCGGCTGCTACGATCCGGCGCCGCTCGTGCCCAAGCCCGGAGCATCTCAGTGCTTCATGACCGTCAGCCTGAAGGATCCAGAGAACCCGGTGCGCCTGGCCACGGTCTACATCTACGACCTCGAGGCGTCTCCCAAGCCGCCCACATCGCACACGGTGTGGCGCTCCCCGGCACTCGCCGCGCTGCCGGTCAGCGTTCCCTGCGATACCTTCAAGGACCCGGCCGTCCTGGCGGGAACGAAGTCTCCCGCCTGTTGGGATCCCGGCTGGAACACGCACACGCACTACGTGGCCGAAGGTCCCGGGAAGATCCTCGCGGTCAACGAGGAGCGTTGGCGCAGCGGGACCGACACTCAGGCGAGCTACCACGGGGTCAGTTTCTACGACGTCGCCGATCCTGCACACCCGGTGTTCCTGTCGCGCTGGCAGGCGCCCGTGTCGGACCCGGTGAACGGACACTTTCCCGATTCTGGCGGCGCCCATCATTTCAATTTCAAGAACCAGGGGCAGCCGGGCTACCAGACCAACATCAACGATCGGTATCTGTTCCTCGGCACGGAGTACAAGGGTTACATCGAGAGGATCCTGGTCATCCTCGACGTGCGCGATCCCCGGCACCCCGTCGAGGCCGGGAAGTGGCACATCCCCGGACAGAAGACGCCCGAAGAAGACGCGCAGCGCGACTGGGTTCACCAACGCAACTTCAGCAGCCCGGTCCGTCCCGACCCGGCGACGGGAAAGCTGACGAAGTCGGTGGGGATGCACTACGCCACCGTCTACGGGAACCTCGCCTTCCTCGCCTACCATCAGGCGGGGCTGGTCATCCTGGACGTCCAGGACATGAAGAACCCCAAGCTGCTCTCGCGGCTCGACTATCTCGTCCCCGGGTTCGACGATCCGACGATGCCGGAGGCGATGAAGCGGTTCGACATCGACAAGACCGCGTACGGCAACGCGCACTCCGCCAAGCTCGTGCCCGGGCGCCCGAACCTGCTGTGGCTCACCGATGAGTATTTCAGTTGTCCCTACGGTCACCTGCGGATGGTGGACGTGGCGGATCCGAGGAAGCCGCGGATCATCTCGCATTTCCTGTACCCCGAGAACACGGCCTGCGATCCAGGCAACCCCGGCAGGACGGCCTATCCGACAAGATTCCCGCGGCGGGGTCCCTCGACGCACATCGGCAACGCCCGGGCGGACGGCTTGCTCTTCCTCGCTTGGTACGGCATGTGCGCCCGGGTAATCGACATCAGGGATCCCGCCCATCCGGTGGAGGCGGGTCGCTACGTCTATCAGGTGGATCCGGCGCAGCCGGCGTTTGCGGGCTGCGACACCTATGACGTGACGTTCGGGCCGGGCGGGTTGCTGTATGTCTCGGACGGGACGTCGGGCCTGCGGGTCGTGAAATACACGGGCGCGGCTGTCGTTCCCAAGAAGTAATACGGCGTTGTCGCGTTCCTGGCGCAGGCGCCGGCCGGCACGGTGCGGCGGCGAACCTCGCGGGCGGCGCGGCAACCTCAGCGCGTCACTGTCAGTTCGAGGGTGTCGTAGCCGAGCGCGGGCACGATCCCCTCGGGCACCTCGTACACGGCTGACACCGTCATGCCCGGCCGCACCGCGGTGCGATCGGCGATGCCCTGGAAGACCGTGTCGCCGGTCACGCGAAGCCGCACCGCCGCCCCGTCGCTGCCGGCCACGGTGAGGAACCGGCCATCCTGCACCGCACTCGAGACGACGCCGCTCAGCCGGCGCTCGGTGACGGTGATGACCTGCGGCCCGAGGCCCCGCAGCTCGCGATGGATGGTCGCCGCGATCCAAGGCAGGTGCTCGGTCCGGTCCCAGTCGCCGAACTGCTTCATCTGGAACTGCGCTTCGATCGCCGGAGGCGACAGGTCCTTGGCCATCATCTCCTGCACGCTGTCCCGGGCGAGGAGCAGATACTCGATCATCGTCTCGAGCAGCCAGCCGCCTCCCACGGGCCCATGCGCCGGGACGACCATCGCGGGTCGCAGCGTGAGATACGCCTTGAGCTGCTTCAGGAGCTCGCCGGTCGTGCCATGGCTGTAGTCGGGACGGATGTCGGGATGGCGATCCTTGTAGCCGGCCATCGACGCGTGGAGGATGCGCTCCTTCGGCAGCCAGACGGCGATGTCGCCGGGATTGTCGGGGTCGTCCACGTGGATCAACTGGATGTCCTTGCCGCCGAGATGGAGCGTCAGCCGGTCGCTGAAGCTCTGGACGGTGTCGGTCGGATTGAGACGTTCGAGCGCCGCCGTCCGCTCGGGAAAGCGCCTGCGCCACGCGGTGATCTGATGGGGCCTCAGGCTGGCCCACTGCGTCGCCACACGCTCGTGAACGATCGTCGTCGCCGGAGGGGAGACGAGCGCCGCACCGCCGGAATGGTCGTTGTGATTCTGGGTGATGACGACGTAGCGCACCGGCACGCTCGTCACCGACCGAACATGCGCGAGAAGGTCGCGCGTGTCGGTGACGTTGTTGCCCGTGTCCACGAGGACCACGCCTTCGGTGGTCACGACGACCATCGCGTTGGCGTCGTTCAGCTTGCCGATGTAGGCATAGACATCCTCGGCGAGCTTCCGAAATTCGGGCCGATCGCCGGTGATGGCGTGAGCGGAACCGCCCGCGCCGATCGCGGCCGCAAGAGCCAGTATCGCCACTGTGCGTCGCATGAAACACCCTCCGGTGCCGCCCCAGCATATCGCCATCGGCACGGGGCTGTCGCTTGTGCCGACTGGAAAAACCATCCATAATCCGCGGCGAGAGAGGCGGCCTGGGAGGTTGTGATGCGAAAACACCCGTGGCTCACGGCGATTGCTGGACTGGCGGCGTTGCTCATCTGCGCGGAGTCGAACCGCTCGCCGCTGCAGGCACAGGCCGGCGTCGCGCTGACCGGGCGCGTCACCTCGGCCGGGGAAGGCGCGACGTCACCCCGTCGCGCAGGCGCGATGGGGACCCCGATGGAAGGCGTGGTGGTCACCGCCTCGAAGGAGGGATCCACCGTCTCGGTGTCGGTCGTCACCGACGGCACCGGCCGCTACAACTTCCCGGCGTCGAAGCTGTACGAGGGCGAGTACGGGCTGAAGATCCGGGCCGTCGGCTACGAGCTCGTCGGTCCGAGGGCCGTGGACGTCCGGCCCGGCGTGACGGCGAGCGCGGACCTCCACCTGGCGCCGACGGAGAATCTCGCCGCGCAGCTCACCAACGCGGAATGGCTGGCCAGCATGCCCGGCACCGACGAGCAGAAGAAGTTCCTGCTCTCCTGCAACAGTTGCCATTCCTATCAGCCGATCGTCAACTCCGTGCACGACGCCGGAGGGTTCCTGCAGGTCCTGGACCGGATGGCGGGGTACTACCCGGGCAGCACGCTGCTCAAGCCGCAGCGCCTCGTCGGGTCGGCGCGCCGCAATCTCGGCGGGGGCGCGGGCAACGCCACGGGAGGCGAGGGGGGCACGCGCGCGGATTCACGCCTCGAGGCCGCCGCCAAGTGGCTTGCGACCGTCAATCGCCGCGGCGGTCCCAACGCCTACAAGCTCGAGACGCTCCCGCGTCCCTCGGGCCGGGGCACGCGCGTCGTCGTCACCGAATACGCCCTGCCGCGCAAGACGATCGAGCCGCACGACGTCGTCGTCGACGCCGACGGCATGGTCTGGTACTCGGACTTCGGCGCGATGTTCCTCGGCAGGATGGATCCGAGGAGCGGCTCGGTGACCGAGTATCCCATTCCGGTCATCAAGGACGGGTTTCCCGTCGGGACGCTCGACCTCGAATTCGACCGCGACGGCAATCTGTGGGTCGGCCTGATGTATCAGGGCGGCGTGGCGAAACTCGACCGGAAGACCGGCAGGGTCCAGACGTGGTCCGTCCCGAAGGAGTGGCAGACCGACGCGACGCAGCAGTCCTTCGTCTCGCCGACCTTCTCGCACGTGGACGGCAAGGTGTGGGTGAAGAATTCGGACCGGGCGCAGATCCTGCGGTTGGATCCGGCGACGGGCGCCTGGGAGAACTTCGGCACGTTCACCGATCCGGCGACCAGGCGGACGATCGGCTCCTACGGCATCAACGCCGAGCGCGGCAACAAGCTGTACATGCTCGACTTCAACGCGGCCAGTATCGGCATTCTCGACGCTGCGACCAAGGAGCTTGAGATCGTGCGCACGGCGATTCCCAATTCGCGGCCGCGCCGGGGGAGCGTCGACGCCCAGAACCGCCTGTGGTTCGCCGAATACGACGGCAATGCCATCGCGATGCTCGATCCGAGGACGAGGCAGATCAAGGAGTGGCCCGTGCCCACGCCGTGGTCCAATCCGTACGACGTGGTCATCGACAGAAACGGCGAGGCGTGGACCGGATCGATGATGAACGACCGCGTCGTGCGCCTCGACACCAGGACCGGACAGTTCACCGAATACCTGCTGCCGAACCCGACCAACATCCGGCGCGTGTGGGTGGACAACTCGACCAACCCGGTGACGTTCTGGGTCGGCAGCAATCACGGCGCCTCCATCGTCAAGCTGGAGCCGCTCGAGTAAGGTTGCAGGGAGGGGTGGGTCAGATGGCTCCAATGGTTTCGCGCCGGAGGGCGCTGCGCCTCGGTGGGACGGCAGCGGTGGTCGGGTTCTCGGGTGTCGGACCGACGCTCCACCCAGAGGCGCTCGGGGCGCAGAGCCTGCCCGTCAGGCCCGTGAAGGACGACTACCAGGAAGAGCTGTTCTACAGAGAGGACTGGCTGGGGGAACCGTGGCGCACGCCGGAGCCGGTGGTGCTCATCCACGGCAACGACGAGTCGAGCGTGGAATGGTACGCCTGGGTGCCGCCCGTGGCGCAGGAGTATCGCCTGATCCGGCCGGACCTGCCCGGGCTCGGCCATTCCACCATTCCGCGCGGGTTCCAGTACTCGCTGTCGAGCCTCGCGGCGTTCGTCACGCAGGTGATGGACAAGGCGGGCGTCGAGTCGGCGCATATCATCGGCGCGAAGACGGGCGGGGCGGTGGCGATGCGGCTGGCGGCCGACTATCCGACGCGCACTCGGACGCTCGTCGTCGCCGGCGGTCCGGCGTCGCCGCTGGCGATCGCCGACCCCTCGCCGATTCCGCAGCGGGACCGGCTGGGGTCGCACGCCTCGAAGGAGATGATCGCGTACTGGAACACTCTCTTCAGCCGGCCCGACCGGGCTGGCGTCAAAGGTCTGAGCCACGCGCTGTCGAACTTCGATCTCGCCAAGGAAGGCGTGCTGCAGCGCATCACCGCCCCGACGCTGGTCATCACCGCGGACCGCACCAAGATGCACTCGGTGGAGAAGGCGCGCGCCTACCAGACGCTGATTCCCAATTCGCGCCTCGTGGTCATTCGCAGCGACGCGTACCACATCGCCGCCGCCAACGCGGGCGAGTGCGTCACCGAAACCCTGGCGTTCCTGAAGGAGCGGGCGTAATCGTCAGCGGAAGTTCTCGACGAGCACGAGGTCGTCGACCGGCGTCTGCTCCTCGCCCTTTCATCGGAGTAGCGTATGAAGACTCGCATGCGCCTCATCGCGTCCGCCGTCCTGGCGGCCGCGCTGTCCGGCGCCGGTGTGCGCTCGCAGCAGGCGCCAGAGGCCAATCGCGTGGCCCTCAGGGGCGCCACCGTCATCGACGTCGTGGCCGGCACGACCGTTCCCGACGCCGTCGTCGTCATCGAGGGAGACAAGATCGCCGGATTCGGCGGACGGACCACGCCGATTCCCTCCGGCGCCACCGTCGTCGACCTGCCGGGCAAGTTCGTCATTCCGGGCCTGTTCGACTCGCACGTGCACTACCAGCCGTTTCTCGGAGAGCTGTACCTCAATTTCGGCGTGACGAGCGCCATGGCGCTCGGAGGCAGGCCCGCCGTCGGCGAGGCGTACTGGAGGAACTCGCAGTCGCCCGACTTCCGCGCGCCTCGGCTGTTCGGCACCGGCCGGGTGAACCTCAACACGCTCACCAATCCGTCGATGACGCGGGACGAGGTTCGGGCAGGCGTGCGGGAGTGGCTGAAGGGCGAGCCGGACATGGCCAACCTGCCGCAGTTCGGCGCCGACAACAAACAGATGTGGACGTGGGCGGTGGAGGCGATCCACGAGGCGGGACTCTTCGCTTTCGGGCACAGCGACCTCGCGCCCGAGTCCATCAGGGCCGGACACGACGGGGTCGAGCACGTCTGGGGGTTCGCGCAGGCGCTGATGACGCCGCAGGAGCTCGCCAACTATCAGCGGGGCGAATACCTGCACTGGGGATTGTTCCTGAAGGACCAGCCGCGCATCGACCGGATGATTCGCGACGCCGTCCAGCGCGGCGTCTATCTCAATCCGACCATGGGGTACGAGCTGGGGTCGCAGAGCTCGCTGGCCAGAAAGCACGAGGACCTGATGTACGACCTCTTCAGGGACGGCGCGCTGATGGCGTACTACCCCGAGAACCTGGCCGACGGATCGCTCCTCAAGTTCAGGGCGATCCGGAACTTCTCGGTGCGGCACGAAAACCTCGTTCCGCTGTCGAAGCTCTCAGCCGAGGAGATCGCGGCGTTCAACGAGGCGTATCGGCTGTCCGGCGCGTTCATCAAACGCTGGGTGCAACTGGCCGGGAAGATCATGGGCGGCACCGACGATCCCTTTCCCGGCGCGACCGGCTTCAATCAGCACATGGAGATGGCGATGCTGGTGGAAGTCGGCCTCACGCCGATGCAGGCGCTCAAGGCGATGACGATCTGGGGCGCCGAGGTCATGACGGCGAGGCGCAAGACCCCGACGACGCCTCCCGTCGGGTTCGTCGGCCCCGGGGCCTTCGCGGACATCGTGGTGCTCGGCGCCAACCCGCTCGACGACATCGACAACACCCGGAAGATCGAGCGGGTGATGAAGGGGGGCCGATTCATCCGTCTCGGATACACGCCCGACTACACGAAGCCCGCCGCGCCCATACGGGCGATTCCCTCGACCCCGGAGCCGGAGATCAGTGGCATCACGCCGAACGCCGTGGCCGAGGGCAGCCCCGGCGTCGAGATGACGGTGGAAGGGGTCGGCTTCATCAGCGAGTCGGTCGTGCGGGTCGACGGCGTCTCGGTGCCGACGACGTTCGTAAACATCCGGACGTTGAAGGCGCGCATTCCCGCCGGCGTCGTGGCGCGCGCCCTGCCGAACCGGTTCAACGAGCCCGGGCCGTTCCAGCTCAACGGCGTCTACGGGGACCGCACCGTGAAGGTTACCGTCTTCAACCGGCCGCCCGACGGCGGCACGTCGAACAGCGTGTCGCTGCGCGTCCAGGCGCAATGGCTGCGCGGCGAAGTCCGTTAGGCTTCCGCGGGCGGTACACCGTCCCCGCTGATTCCAGCGAGTCCAGTCTGAGGATGCGGAGCACTCTTGGGGGTGGCCCAAGGTAGATCCTCGCGTCACTTCCTGAACGGATTCCGAATCGTGAGGCGGCCGTCGATCACGTGGCCATCCTGCAGATCTTCTGAGTAGAGGGTCGTGCACTCGGCCTGGAGTGCTGTCGCAGCGACCAGTGCATCGTAGATGTGATAGCCGTATTGCGCGGCGATCCGCAAACCGTCATCGTGGATGTCGATCGTCAAGGGTACAGGCGAGGGGCACAACGTTCGGATCGCCCCAAGAGCTTCTGCAACCTCCTCCCACATCATCCCGAGTTTCCGCCGCGCGACCGACGCCAGCTCGTTCAGCACCTGGACGCTGACGACGCCGCCGCTCGCGACGAGGGCCTCGGCGATCGCCGTGCGCTCGTCTTTCTGGCCGACGATGTACACCAGCACGTTGGTGTCGAAGAACCCCTTATCGTTCATTGGCCTCGTCGCGGCTGAACGTGAAGCCCGGAGGCAGGGGTCGCCGCAGGCGGCGAAGCCGCCCGAGCGCCTTCTCCTTGGTTCGATCGCGAATCACCTCGAACTCGCGTTCGCCCGCGATGCGGATCTCGATTTGGTCGCCTTCCTTGAGATCGAGAGCCTCGACCACCGCGGCGGGAAGCCGGACCGCCAGACTGTTGCCCCACTTGGCGACTTGCATGAGTCCTCCTAAGTGATATACATATATTATTGTATATCCTCACGCGGGAACGCGCACCGCTCGTCATCCGACTCCGCTGTGGCGATCCGCCCGGCTCCTGGTCGGAAATCGGTCCGCACTTTCGTGCGCCAGCTGCGCGCGTGATGTCGGGCGGGAAGGAAATGGGCAGCGGCGTACGGCCGCCGCTCCCGGACCTCGCCCCTACTCCTTGACGACGACGCAGTCGAGCAGAGCCGCCTGGCCGCCCTTGACCGCGTCGAGCGCACGCCGCAGCGCGTTCGGCATCTCCGCCGGATCGGTGACCTTCTCGCCGTAGGCGTCCATGGCTCGCGCGATCCCGGCGAAATTGGGCGACGGTTTGAGCGCCGAACCGTTGTAGCCGGCCTTGGCGGCGTAGCTATTGGGACCACCATATCTGGCCAGGCCGTTCTCGACGGCGGCGTACTTGTTGTTGTTGCTGACGATGTGCAGCGTCGGCACGTGGTACATGTTCGACACGAGCAGGCACGAGACCGGGTCCGAGAAGATCGTGCAGCCGTCCCCGCCGGCGGAGATGACGGTCTTGTCGGGCGCCGCCATCTTGATGCCGAGTCCTCTGGGCCACGCGCCGCCCAGGCTGGCGCCGCACAACTGAAAGAGATGGCCCGGCTGGGTCCTGTCGTACTGCTGCCCGACGCCGCCGATGTCCCACGTGATGACGGTGTTCTCGTCTGCCACCTGGTTGACGCACTCGTTGATCCAGGTGGTGGACAGCGGGAACGCCGTCCTGGCTTTCTGAACGGCCAGGGCGGCGGCTTCGTCGAGGGCCGCTCGCCGGGTGACCAGAGCCGCCCGACGGGCCGTGAATGCCGCGCGGCGTTCCGCCGTGATGAATTCGTCGCACATCGCGGTCAGCGCGGGCAGCGCCAGGGCGGAGTTGCAGGTGATGGGGACGTGCGCCGGGTGGCCCTGGAACGGGAACCGCTGGAGCATCGGGTCGGTGTCGAGCCGGATGATCTTGGCCGTCTTGGGAGGATCGACCATCCAGGGTGTCGGGTGGTCGATGACCAGGACGACGTCCCGCTTGGCGAGGTCGGCGGTCGAGCGCGACCAGTGCCGCCTGGGAAGATTGACGAATCGGTCGGTGGACGACACCGGGAGCGCCAGCTTCTCGGCCAGCGCGACGAGCGACGCCACCGCCTCGGGATGGCGGCCCATGTGGCCCACGACGACCAGTGGATTCCTCGCTTGCACCAGCAGCCGGGCGGCTTCACGCAGTGCCGCCGCGTCGCCCTGCGCGCCGGTGGCTGGGGCGAAGTCGGCCGCTCGATACAGGAGACCTCCATTCAGCGGGGCTTCGGCCACCTCCATCGGGTAGGTGAGGTAGGCGACGCCGCACGGTTCCGATGCCGCCATCCGGTAGGCGCTGTTGATGATGAGCGCCGCGTTCTCGACTCGCTTGATCTCGTAGTCCCACTTGAGGTACGGCCGGACCACGTCGGCCTGGTTCGGGATCTCCTGTAAGTACTGAATGCCGCCGCGCTGGCTGTATCCGAGCTCCCCCTTGGTCGTCTGTCCCGGGATGCCGGCCATGACGACCAGTCCGGCGTTGGCGCGCCAGGCTTCGTCCCAGGCGCCGCCGGCATTGATGGTGCCCAAGGCGACGTGCAGCACCGTGAGCTGCGGCCGGCGCGTCCACTGGAAGTAGCCCAACTGCATGTAGAGGGCGGTTGCCTCGTAGGTGACCGTCACCAGGTCCGGCGTCGGGCGTCCGAGCGCCTTGAACTTCGCCACCATCTCCATGAAGTGATAGTTGTCGGTGCCGCCGTTCATGAAGATCTTCTCGACCCCGTTGGCCGCGACGGCGTGCAGCATCAGTTCGGCGCCATCGTCAGCGGGAACCACCGCGGCGTATTCGGGAACGACCGCCGGCGAGGGACGAGCCGCGTCTGGCGAAGCGGCGGGAGCCGCGGTCTGGGCTTCTGCAGCCGTGGAAGGGAAGTAACCGGCTGCCGTTGCTGCGCCGGTGGCGGCAGCCGCCTTCAGGAACGTGCGCCTCTCGGGATCTCGACTCATAGGCTCCTTCCTTTCGCTCGTCGCCTGCGCCAGGGCACGTCGAGGCGCGCACACCAGCGGCTGTCGCTTGCGGGCATTCTCCAGCGCTGCCGGCCGGAGGTCAAGCATTTGTGGCGGCCGCGCGGGCGAGAAATATTCCGCGATGGCGGCATTCGTGATCGCCATCGGCCGGCAATTGGACCGCTATGCGGGCCCAAACGCGAATCTTGTACTCGTTGCGGGTCCACATAGCGGTCCTAGGCGCGCGCAGCGCGCCAAGCAAACACTGCCAACCAGCCAAGGGCGAAGCGCCGCATGCAATGGGATAGGAAGAGCGAGCCCTTGGCTGGTTCGGATCGCGGAGACGTCACGTTTATGGAGTTGAAGGTGGCGAGATCGAAGCGCCCTGGAGCCGGTCATCCAAGTCTGGGAGGACGCCGGTCGTCTTATGAAACGCGATTGTCGCAACTTGAAACCTCTTTTGAGTTTGTCCCCGTTGGCCCGCGAGGACAACATGACGGCCGGATCGCCTCCAGGCGCCGCAGGACGGGACGGCTTGATCAGGCGCGTCGTCGAGGCGGTATCGTGCTCGCCGACGTTCGTCTTTCGGAACTGACCATTCAGAGCAACCGATGGAGGGACGCGGCGTACGTCAGGACTGGCTGTCTCGCATCACGCGGGAGCTGGACCGGCTCGCGGGTCAAGTTCGAGCGTCCGGCTCCGCCGAGGAACGGCTCAGCATCTGCATCGCCGGGTTGTCCCGCCTGCCGAGGCCGTCAAGTCGGTCTGAAGAGATCGCCTTGCGAGGGCTTGCCTACGAGCACGTCGTGGACATGGGGCTGGTGCACGCCTGCTACGCGTACGGGCGGGCCTCGGCATCGTCGTGCTCGCTGTGCGTCCTGCTCACCGCGCTCACCGCGGGGCCCGCGCACAGTCGGGCTCACCAGGCGAATGAAGCCAGTTCCGGGCGGGGCGATGCGAGCCCCTCGCGCTCACTTTCGTACCGCGCCAAGGCGGTCATTGACGACGGCTACGACAGCCCTCTCACGCTGGCGGCGATCGCCTTCCAGATCGGGTGCCATCCGCGGACCCTCGGGCGGCAGTACCAGCAGGTGTTTGGAATGACCGTCGGTGACTACATCGCGACGGTGAGGATCCAGCGGGCCCTCGATCTGCTGGCGCACTCCGACCTCAAGGTGGAGGCGATTTCCCGACTGGTCGGCTTTCAGGGCAAGGCCAACCTCTACCGCCGGCTTCGCCGGGCGGTCGGCATGACGCCGGGACAGGTCCGTGGTCTCCAGCGGACGCATCGGCGGTCCAATGACTAAGGCCTCGAGAAACGCCGATCCGCCGCGGCGCGATCAGGCCAAGACGGCCGCCGCGACTCGAATTCTGATCGCCCACGGCGATGCCTGCTACCGGACAGGGTTGCGCGCGTTGATCGAAGCGGTCTCGGACTTCGCCGTGGCCGGCGAGGCGAGCGACGGCGATGCGGCAGTAAGGCTTGCCCGTCAGCTCGAGCCCGACGTGGTGCTGCTCGGTCTGGCGATGTCCGGACTTGACGGCCTCGGCGTCCTGCAGCAGCTCGACGGCCTGCGCGTTCGGCCGCGCGTCATCTGTGTGGCTGGCGCCGTCGACAATGGAGAAGCGCTGAAGGCGCTCGAGCTGGGGGCGCGGGGCGTGTTTCTGACGACGGCCTGCTCGGACCTCTTCGCCAAAGCGATTCGCTGCGTCATGCGCGGCGAATACTGGGTCACTCGCGAGCACGTGAAGGACCTCATCGGCGCGCTGGTCGAGGCGCGATCGACCCCTACACCACCCCCCGGCAAGAGGCCGTTCAACCTGTCTCCGCGCGAGCTCGACGTGGTGAAGCTGGTCGTCGGCGCCCTTTCCAATCGGGAAATCGCGCAAGCGCTGTCGTTGAGCGAGGAGACCGTGAAGCATCACGTGTGCAGCATCTTCAACAAGACGGGAGCGTCGAACCGGCTGGAGCTGGCGCTGTTTGCGATCCACCACCGATTGGTCCAGTCGGACCATTCGTTCCGTTCCTGATTCTTCGCCCCGGCCTTCCCGCGCCAACATCCCGCATCCCCCGCGCGGGCCTTCCCGTGATGGCTCGCCCGTGTCGGTTTCCGGGAGCCTCGAACGGGCCATTGTCGGGCCGCGCGACTTGAAGTGTCATTGACATCCGGTGGATCGGCCGAGCGGGTGCGGCGCGATACCCGGTGTGCCATTCCTGCTTCCGCGTGAGCCGGTTCGGGAAGGGTCGCCGAAGCCGTGAGCGGAGCAAGGAAACGACGCGCCCGGCGCTTCGCAATGCGGCTTCACGTGCTCTACCGGCAGGTTGGTGAAGGGGGATGGAGCCGCGGCAGGACGGAGAACATCAGCGCGTCGGGCGTCCTGTTCGTGGGGAGGCGCGACCTCGAAACGGCGGTCCCGGTCGAGATGACTGTGGCGTTGCCGCTGGAGGTGAGCGGCGTGGCGACGGTCGAGGCGGTCTGTCGTGGCCGGGTGGTGCGCCGGACGCCAGGACGGCGATCCGGGTGGGTCGAGCTCGCCGCCACGATCCGTGAGTACCGCCTGTCGCGTCGTGAGCGGGAGGACGGCGACCGATCGTTCGCCGTCAGATCCGTTGCGAGGAGCGGTCGAGCGGCGGTCACGCAAGGCTGAACTGAAAGGGACTTGCCTGAAGCGTCATGACGACAAAGGGGGTGTCGATGAGGATTACCGTGCCCGTGCTCGCGATGGTGTCCCTCTTCTGCCTGGCGGCGCCGGTCGCGGCCCAGGACGTGCCGGTGGAAGTCGCGGGGGGATACGCCCTCGTGAGGTTCCAGGACCAGGACGCGGCGCCGTTCGAGAACGTTCCCGCCGGCTGGTTTGCGTCCGGCGCTGTCGAGGTCGGCGGTCGGCTGCCTCTGGCCATCGTGGGCGAGGTCAGCGGCCACTACAAGAACGACGAAGCGTTCGGATTCGAAGCCGACCTGGACACCTACACGTTCCTGGGCGGCGTCCGTTACTACCGGCGACTGGCGCGGCTCACTCCGTTCGGTCAGTTCCTCGCGGGCGGCGCGTGGTCGAAAGGCGAGGTACGAGCGCTCCGGTTCATGGAGAAGGGGACCGATTTCGCCATTCAGCCGGGTGGCGGCGTGGATGTCCGCCTGACCAGCCGGCTGTCGGCGAGAGGGACAGCGCACTGGCTCCGCATCATGCCGACCGATGAGCGGGAGGACGTCGACGCGTTTCGGTTGGACGTCGGCATCGTCATCCGATTCGGTTCGACGTAAGCGACGCGGGAAGGGGGGAGCGCGTCACGGGGTCGTGCGCGCTTCCGGGAGCGGCCCCTTTGTGAAAGGAGCGCATGAGCATGGCAAGAGTCGACCTTTCCGAACTTGCGAGAGCATTGTCGCGTCGTGACCTCCTCAAGGGAGCGGCGGGCGGCGCCGCCCTGGCCGCAACCCGCGGCGGCGGGAGCACGCTGCTCAAGGGCGCCGCGGGCGGCGCCGCCGGCCTGCTCGCGAGCAGCGCCGGGGAGGCGCTGGCGCAGGGCGTGCGTTCACACACGCTCACCGTGTCCGCGGTGACCTGGAGCGTCGGGGGACGCATCACGGTGCCTGCATACGCCTACAGCCTGGACGGCGGGGCTCCGACGGTCCCCGGACCGACAATCCGCGCGACCGCCGGCGAGACGCTGCAAATCACGGTCGTCAACCGATTGGCCGTTCCCACCACCGTGCACTGGCACGGCGTTCATCCGATCCCGAATGACATGGACGGCGTCCCGGCGGTCACGCAACCGGCGATCCCGCCCGGGGGCTCGTTCGCGTACAGGTTTCCCGCGCCGCCGCCCGGAACCTATGTCTATCACTCGCACGTGGACGTCGCGGTCCAGGTGCCGAAAGGGCTCTATGGCCTGCTGGTCGTCGATGACCCCAGGCCTGGGATACGGGCCGCCGTTCCCTGGAGGCGGGACGCCGGCGAGCGCCGCTACGACCGGGAATATCCCCTGGTCCTTGGGGATATCCAGGACGCGGTGGGCAACGCCTATCACATCATCAACGGCAAGACGTTCTACGGCCTGGATGCGGTCGGTGAACCCGCGAACCAGGGTCGCCTCGTCTTCTCGATGAATCGCGGAGAGCGGGTACTCTTCCGGGCCTGGAACGCCAGTGCCGCTGAGACGCATCCGATGCACACCCACGGGATGTCGTTCGACGTGGTCGCGGCCGACGGCATGGATCTGGAGATTCCCATTCGCAGACATAACATGGGCATCGATCCCGGTGAAGGATTCGACATCATCGCGCATGCCGACACCCCGGGCGTCTGGGTCTTCCACTGCCACAACCTGCACCATGCCGTCAACGGCATGATTGCCGTGAACGTCGTGTCGTGACGGCGGCGCGACGGGAAGCACACGCCCGAGCCTGACCCGACTCGGGCGTGTGCCGACTCGGGTGTGTGCCATGTGCGCGGCTCGGTCTCCAATCGGCCGCGACCCGCCACCGGCGGATGAGCCGGCTCACCTCCGCGACGATCCCTTTCCGCCGTCGGCTCACCGGGCGCACGAGGAGCGGATGAACATGAACCACGTCGGAACTCGAATTCAACAGCGAGGACGCTAATGGAGAGAAAGAGGCTGTGCCACGTGTGGAGCCGTTTCGGGGGGGGCCTCATCCTCCTGATCTGCCTGAGCGTGAGAGAGGCCCCCGCTCAGGATGTCGCGAGAGGGGCCGACGAGTTGCCCCCGTCCGGCGTCTACAACACCACCATCACGATTACTCCGCAGGACTTCGCGGCCGACCAGTACGCAATCGCCCCCGGCGAGCCGTTTCGGTATTACACCTTCAACGGCAAGATTCCCGGACCCTTTATCAGGGGGAGGGTCGGCGATACGCTCACCATTACCCTGGTCAACACCCAGGCACGAATCCACTCGATCGACTTGCATGCGCTGAAATGGCCCGGGGGAGGGTCCGTGATTCTCAAGGCGGTAGGGGGCCAGACCGCACGGGCGTCCATTCCGCTGCTTCGGCCCGGGTTGTTCATTTATCACTGCGCAGGGGACGGCTTGCCGGAGAGCATGATCCACCACGTCAACAACGGGATGTACGGCTTGATCCTGGTCGAGCCGACGAGCGGCCCGTTCCGCGAGCTTCTCAATACCCGACGCCCGAAGGAGTTCTATGTGATGCAGAGCGACGTGTACGGGACGGGTACCGCGGAGTCCCTCTACCCTGGGCTCGACCAGGAGGCTCCGAGCCACGTGATCTTCAACGGGCGGAGAGGGTCGCTGCTCCCGGACGGTCTGGGCGAAGTGTTCGGGCGCAGCGTTCCACTCGGCGATCCGGGGTATCTCCCGGGTGCTCCGCTCGTGGTCAATGCCGGCGACGACGTCGTCATCTATTTCGGTAATGCCGGGATCAACAAGAACTCGAACTTCCACGTCGTTGGTGAGATCTTCGACAATGTCTTCGCCGAGGGGGATCTGGTCTCGTCGCCCTTGAAGTACGTCCAGACGACGAACGTCCCTGTCGGCGGGGCCGTCGCGGTGCACTTCCAGAACGTGCAACCCGGGAACTATCTTCTGGTGGACCATGCGCTTGGTCGCGCGCTCAAGGGTGCGTTGGGCGTCCTGGTCGCCCGGTAGAGAGTGACAGGCGCACAACTGGAGAAGGACGGATGTGCGCGAAGCATGCCTGCCGCGTCCTGGCGCTGCTAGTCCTCGCGTGTGTCCTCGCGGTTTCCGACGCGCGGGCTCAGGCGGAAGGCGTGGTGCGTGGCCATGTGCTGGCCGCGGCGGATGGATCGGCGGTTGCGCAGGCCTCCGTCGCGCTCTTATCGGTGTCCGGTGACAGGGCGGAGAGCCGCAGCGACACCGCGGGTCGATTTTCCTTTTCCGGCGTCAGGCCCGGCGGGTACGTGCTCTCCGCGTCGGCGGAGGGGTTCGCGCCTCGCGAGACGCGGTTCACCCTGGAGCCGCGCGAGGTCAGATCCGTCGTGGTGGCCCTCGAGATCGGCCCGGTCGCGGTGAACGTCGCCGTGACGGCCGAGGCGCCGCTGCCGAGCACGCATTCGCCGAGTTCGACCGTGCTCACCGCCGAGCGCCTCGACCAGATGCCGATCGTGCAGCGGGCGAATCTTCCGGATGCGCTCGTGACCCTCGCGCCCGGCATGATTCGCGGGCACGACGATTTCGTGCACGTCCGCGGACACGAGGTCGCGCTCAACCCGATGATCGACGGCGTCTCGTTCTGGGAGAACCCACACGCGCTGTTTTCCGGCGGGCTGAGCGCGGACGTGATCGAGACGGCCAACGTCATGACGGGCGGGTTCTCGGCCGAATACGGCAACCGCTTCGGCGGCGTGGTCGACGTGGTCACCAAATCCGGGTTCACCAGGCGCGAGGCCGGCAGCGTCACGCTGGGCGGCGGCCAGGCCGGACGGCGGAACGTGTCGGGTGAGTTCGGCGGCGCCGCGCGGCGCGTCGGCTATTACCTGTTCGGCGCGCTGGCCCACTCGGATCGATTCCTCAGTCCGCCCGATCCCGAGGCGATTCACGACCGCGGCCGGGGCGCCCGCCTGTTTGTCCGGCTTGACGGGCGTCTCGGCCGGGCGGAAGCGCTCCGTGCCGTCGTCATGGGCGACGGCGCCAATTTCGAGATCCCGAAGACGCCGCTCGACGTCGCGTTGCGCCCGCTGGCGGACGCCGGCCAGCGAACCCGCCAGCAGCGCGCGATCGTCGGCTGGTCGCGCGCCGGATCGGACGCGCTCGTGTCGACGTCAGCCTATCAAGGGTGGTCCCGTGTGCGGCTCCTGCCGGCGGCGGGGCCGCTGACCGCACGGGCCGATGTCGGTCGCGAGCTGCTCACCGCCGGCGGAAAGGGCGACCTCACGTGGAGCACCGGACCGCATACGCTCAAGATCGGCATGGATGTGGTGCGGCTCCGGCCGCGGGAAGTCCTCACCTACGACTACGCCGGCTATCGCGACCTCACGCACGTTCTCGCCCTGCCGCACATCCACGTGACGGGCCAGACGATCGCCTTCAGCGGGCGGGACGCCGGTGGGCAGGCGAGCGCGTATCTGCAGGACGACGTCCGGCTGGGCGCCCGGGTCACCGCGAATCTCGGACTTCGCCTGGATCATCACGACCTCGTCGCATCAGCGACGCACGCGAGTCCGCGCGCGAACGTCGCGGTCGAGGCAGGGCGCGGCTCGGTCGTGCATGCGTCCTACAACCGGTTCTTCGTTCCACCGCCGGTCGAGGGGGTCCTGTCGAGCGCCGCCGGACTCACGCGATCGATTCGTGAGATCGGGCGTCCCCTGGCGACGATCCAGCCAACCGTCGAGGATCAGGTCGAGCTTGGGGTCGTCGCACCGCTGCGCTTCCTGCAAGCCGGACTGACGGGTTACTTCCGCGCGACGAACAACCCCGTGCACACCACCGTGTGGCCCGACTCCCGCATCTACTCGTATGCGAGCTTCGATCGGGCGCGCGCGTACGGGCTCGAGGTCAAGGCAGATGCGCCGGGACTCGCCCGCCATGGGCTCACCGGATATGTCAACTACGCGCTCGGACGGGTCTACTTCTACAACCCGGTCACCGGCGGGTTCGTCGCCGAGGCGGCTCACCTCACGGAGGCAAGCCGGTTCCTGGCGCCGATGGATCAGACGCATACGCTGACCGGGGGTGCGACGTACCGGCATGCGCGAACGGGGCTCTGGATCGGCGCCTCCGTCGAATACGGGAGCGGCACTCCGGTCGGACACGGCGACGACGAGCACGGCCAGGCCGAAGGGGAAGCGGATCACGCACACGCATCGTCTGAGAGGCGCGCCGTGCGGGTGCCCGCACACTTCACGGGCGACATGTCGCTCGGCCTCGATCTGCTGCGCGCCGGGGATCGGCGAGGGAGACTCACGATGCGACTGGACGTTCAGAATGTGGCGAACCGGGCGTACGTCATTGCGCACGCGGGCGAGTTCTCGCCGCCCCAGTACTCGGTTCCGCGGCTCATTTCCGCGGCGGCGACCGTCCGCTTCTGACACGCGCCTGCCGGACCGGGAAGCCGCCACACCGGGCGACGGCTGGCGGCAGGTCGGCGGCCGATGACGCTTACGAAACCGGGATCGGCCAGGCGATACCGGTCACCGCGAGCCCGTCAGCGGCACGCGCGCGCGGGCGCCAGTGCTCGCGCGAAACGCGATTGTTGCAATCCGAAACCTCTTTCTGGATTTGTCCAGGGTGTTGGTATAGTAGCCATGAACCGCGGATCATGTGTGGGATGTGCGGAGCGAAAGGCGAGAACCGGCGCTCGATTGTGGGCTGTGCCGTTGCTCTGCTTGGCGTGGACAGGACGGGCAAATGCAGCCTCCCGGCCACTGCTGATGAGTTTCGGAACGGTGTTATGCTGCGCACCAGCAGTACGTCATCCCACATGGGCCACGCGTATCGACGGCACCTGGCAGGCGGTAGAAAGCATTCCAGCGGAGGACAGCTCATGCGAGGTGGAATCCCATCCTCTCCGTTGCTAGCGGTTGCATCGTTCTTGCTTTTCTCAGTTGTCGTTCACGTTCAACCATTATTCGCACAGATGGTGCCTGGGCGAGGCCGGAAGATTGAGGTCACTGCTCGGGAGACGAGGAAGTCCGTGGCGACGAGCTTTCACCTCGGGGAAGGGACCATCGGGCTTGGTGTGTTGTCAGGCGCTTCCGCCGGTGTGTGGACGCGGGAACGCGCTGCAGTTGTAGAGTCGCAGTGCCCCGCTATTGACCCGTGCCGGCAGGGCGTGCGCAACCCGACACGGGCCAACGCTGAGACGCGGCGCCTGAGCCGCGCCACCGAGATACTCGAGGACGCCTTGCTGGTCCCGGAGCGTTCAATTCCGCGAGATGTCTTGAGGAGGGCGCGCTGTGTGGCCGTCTTCCCTGAGGCGGTCAGCTTTGCATTCTTGGGTCTGGCGGCGGGGAAACTGGGTGATGGCTTCGTGTCCTGTCGTGCGAAGGTTGGAACAGACTGGAGTGCTCCAGCCGGGATAGTGGTCGGACGCATCATTGGAGGGGGCTTCGGGCGCCCCGGCAAGGTTGACCTAATCGTGTTCATGATGAACGAGAGCACCGTGGAGTTCATGCTGACCGACGGCACCGTTGTCCTTGGCGAGCCTTCCGCCGGTGTCGATGCGGAGTGGCGGAGGGACTTTCGTGTCGTGCGATCCGTTCCAGGTCCGCTCGGCACGGACACTACGCTGGCTGATGATGGACCGGCCGCCGACGTCTTGGCGTGGTCGGTCTCCAGCGGCATCCTCTCCGGCGTATCGATCGCGGACGTGCTGATCGGCCACCGATCTGAGGAAATCCCCAGCGGTTTCTCAGGTCTGAAGCATTCCTTCCGTCGAACGCTTCCACTGACATCGAAGAGGACCGAGGAGGTCAACGAGAAGCTCTACGGCAAGAAGCTCGGTAGCCGAGAGATCCTGGCTGAAAGCAAGGCCCTTCCGAGGGAGGTTGGCCGGGCCTTCATTTCCGTTCTCACCCGCTACAGCCAGTCTGCGATGTGATTTCGCGACACGAACACGAACTCTCGAACGGCCAGCCGGCGAAGGAGGAGAGATGCGGGGCAGAAATCATCTCGTTCGTGCCGCGGCCATGATTGTTCCGCTCCTCGCTGCCGCTCCGGAAAGCGCCTTCAGCCAATGCGAGGAATACGAGCTGCTCATCAAGGATGGCCTGAAAGCGGGCCAGTCGATCGCCGTGCGAACGTTTGGAGTCGGAGAATCGCTCAGCGATCAGCGGACATTTCTGGAGGCGTTGCAGACAACCCTCGCCGAGAGCGTGGTGGACAGCCTTGAGGGCCTGCGCCGGTTCAGCGCCGTGGCTGCGCTCTTGGATAGCGACACGTCCCACACCGACCTTGTCATGGAGGGCGTGGTCACACGAGCAGATCAGGGAAGCAAGGTACGGCGGGCATGGCTCCCAGCCTCGGAACGCGCCCCGGCGGAGGTGAGGGTGAGCGGTGTCATCAAGCGCGTCTCTGACGGATCGAGCGTGCTCTGGTTTCACTGTACGACGCGAAAGTTGGGTGTTTGGCAGCAAACGGGGGTGTTTACCTTGTTGTTCGGCGAGAGCGGAAACACGCTGCTTCGTTCCGGTTCCGAGGAAGTCGCCAAGAAGGTCGCCAAGACCATCATCAAGAGCGATCGGATGCCCGTTCCTGGGAAGCCGCGAACGACCTGGTGATCGTCTGGCCTGGTCGGTATTCCGAAACCATCGGAGTGTTTGATATCGCAGGCGATGCTGAGATCATTGCGAATAGCGCACTCCGACCTCAAAGTGGAGGCGGTCTCCCGAATCGTCGGGCTGCGGGGCAAGGCCAATCTCTATCACCAGCTTCGCCGAGCTGTCGGGTTGACGCCGGGACAGGTCCGGGGCCTGCGGAAGACGTCTCGACATCCCGGGTCCGATTAGGTGAAAGGGCATTGATGATGCGATTCAATCCTCAGTCCCGTCTTGTGGTGCTCGTGGCCCTCTCTCTTGCCATGTTCCTGTCCGGCAAAAGCACCGCGCAGATCAGCGGCAATCGGGTCCACATCGAACTGACGCGTGGTAACTGGTATTTCACGGACGAAGACTCCGTCGAGAATACTCCACTGGTCTGGGACCACCGATGGTTCACGAACTTGGTCAACCTCCCCGACGGCGGGCCGACAGTGCGCAACCCTCGCGTGCGTTGGGAGACTGCGCTTCCGTTGGTGAGGGTTTCCCCCGACGATCCCTCCATCTTTTCGGCTGACCCGATGACCGGTGTCTACACCTGGGACTTCACCGGTGTTGAGGTGGCCGAGCCGGCTCACTTGCCCCTGAGCGCCTGGGATGCCGAGGAAACGGTCACCGAACCCCCGCGTTTCAGCGCTTCGCGTTCCGTCGAACCCCGGAGGCTGACTCAACAGGTGACGGACCAGACGATTACGGTGACCGTCATGATCGAGGAGCCTCCGCCTGCTGGTGCGAACAACCTGCACGTCGCGATCGCAAGTCCGGTGATTGCGTACGACACACACCGTCTCGTGACGGGGCAATTCGTCAGCCAGACTCTGGTCCCAGGGTGGCACAGCTCCATTGACGGTGTCTCTGCATCCTGGAACATCCATCCTCGGGATTTCACCGTCGGCGACACTTATACATTCCAGGCGATCCTGCGGGCCGTCAAGTCGGAGGATCTGCTCGGTTCGCCCCTCTTCGTTCCGGGGTCATAATCGCGTGGTCTCGCTGGGAGAGGTTTCCGACGGTCAGCGGAACGTCCGCCACTATCAACGGCCCCGGCATCACCGTCATTTTTACAGCCGACAACGCGGTCGATTGGGGGTCACGGTACAGCGACACTCGCTACGATTTCTGGTTCAATCCGGTGGTCTCCGAAGTGACGCCCCCGCCGCCACCATTCCGCGTCATCGTCCCGGCAACCGTGAAGATCGATCCGGAAGTCGTCAATCTGAGGAGCCGGGGCGTGTCCAGCGCTTTCGTGGAGCTTCCCGAGCCCTACGCTCCGGCCGACGTTGATGTGTCTACGGTCGTCTGTCAGGGGGCACCGGCGGTGAATGCGCTGGTCGTGGCCAAGAAGCTGATCGTCAAGTGTGACGTGCAGCAACTCGAGGATGTCCGGCTGGGCCAGAGAGTCGAACTGTGGGTTGGAGGACAGCTCTCGGACGGGTCTGTCTTCTTTGGCAGCCACTTCGTCCGGGTGATTCGGTGAGGCCGACTTCGCCGGGTTGATCCACCGTGCGATTTCTCCGAGGGCTGGCCGCATCGCTGGGGTGCAACCCCTTGGGAGTGCGGGCCGCTCGAGCCCGTCGCAGGACCGTCGCTCGTCTTGTCAACCTGCGGGGGGCGACCTCTATCGAGAGATGAAGGCGGTGAAGAAGGCAGCGTAATCACATCACACCGGGCGACGGCTGGCGGTAGCTCGACGGCCGGTGAGCCGCGCCGCTACCTGGAACTCTTCGGACCGACGACCGCCATCGGCCCGACGATCTTGTTCGGGTCGGCGTTCGGCTTGGGCCGGAACTTCTGCGAGCGATCGTTCTGCACCTCCGTCACGTACAGGTTGCGCTCGGCGTCGACGTGGATCTGGTGGACGCCGTCGAACTGCCCCGGCAGGGCGCCGTGGCCGCCGATGTCGAGGATGTAGTGCCCCTCGAGGTCGTATTTGACGAGGCGATCCGTCGTCCAGTCGGCCACCCACACGAAGTCGTCGTCGGTCACGATGTGGGCGAGCACCGACGAGTTGTAGCCGGTGGGCCACATCGCCAGGAACTTCCCGTTCTCGTCGAACACCTGCATCCGGTGATGCTCGCGGTCGGCGACGAAGAGGCGGCGGTCGCGGCTGATGCCGATGCTGTGCACCGACCAGAACTCGTACGCCTTCGGGTTGTCCGGATCGACCGGCGGCCGCCCCCAGTCCATGAGGAACTTGCCGTTCCGATCGTACTTCGCCACGCGCGTGCCGGCGTAGCCGTCGGCCACGAAGAAGGTGCCGTCGGGCAGCCAGGCGATGTCGGTGGGCCGATTGAAATTGTTGGGTCCGCGTCCCGGCACGCCGCGCTCGCCCATCGTCTTCAGCAGCGTGCCGTCGTTGGTGAAGATGTTGATCTCGTGCATGTCGTCGTCGACGATCCAGATGCGTTTCTGCGGATCGTACGGGTTCATGAGAATCTTGTGCGGCCCGCGGCCCATTTCCCCGAGCCCGCTGCCGCGCGGAGGCGCGAGGTACCGGTCGTGCCGCAGCCACTCCTCGATCGTGTTGCCGGTGCCGTCCACGGCGAACACCAGGTGGTGACGGCGCATCTGGTAGGGGTACGAATTCCCGGAATAGTCGCGCCGGCCGGTGTTGGTCCGGCGCGGGGTCAGCAGGCAGGCGCAGATCCAGGGTTCGGCCCCCTGCGGCAGCGCGATTTCGCTCCGCTGCATCACCCAGACCTTGTTCGGGTTCTCCGCCCAGACGCCCGCGCCCGACCCCCACGTCCACCCGGTGTGGGAGAGGTCGGTGTCGGGCAGAGGCCTCGGCCAGGGGACCACGGGCTCGTAATCCCCCATGTCGACTTTCGTGACGGTCTGCCGGGCCTGGACCTGACCGGTGTTCGACACCTCGCCGATGAGCACGAACGCACCTAGCACCAGCGACGTCGCGACGACAAGCGGCATAGCGCGCATGGGATCACTCCTCGATTGGGAGCGTATCGTAGCATTCCTTGACACGACGGCTGCCGGGGTGTTGACTATCCGGTCATGCGCCCAGCAACCGCTCGTGCCGCGGCCTTTTCGTGTGTGCTGGCCCTCGCTCTGATGCTTCCGACTGCCGCTGACGCCCAGCGCGGCCGCGGTGGTCAGGGCCAGCCCGCGGTGACCCAGGCGCCTCCACCCACGGGCGAGCGCGTCCGGGTGAAGACCGGCCATGCCAACGTCCACATGGGTCCGACCACGGTGAACGAAGTGATCGTCCTCGCTCCGAAGGGGACGGTGCTGCCGGTGCTCGGCCGCCGGGGAGAATGGGTTCACGTGGGGATATCGCCGGCGCTCAGGAAGACCGGCCTGGTGATGCGCTGGTACAAGAACGAGGACAACGGCTGGATTCACGACTCGCTGCTCGACGTCGTGAAGCCTGACGAGAAGTAGGCCCTCTCGCCGGCGCCTACGGCCGTTCGGGTGGAAGCAGCCGGCCGGTCGGCGCGCCCATCCCTTTGTAGACGAACCGCTGGAACCGGCGTCCGTCGAAGTTCTCGCCGACGTAGACGTTGCCGCCTCTGTCGGTCGCCAGCGCGTGCGGCACGTTGAGCGACCCGCCGAAGATCCCCTGCTGGCCGAAGCGATCCACCACTTCGAGCGTGTCGCGCCGCAGGATCCAGACGTGGTGGTTGGCGCCGTCGATCACGTAGAGGAAGCGCTGATCCGGCGAGAAGGCGAGGCCCGAGGCGGCGCCGGCGAGGAAGGTGCGCCGGGCGACGAATCCTTCCTTGACGAACGTGCCGTCCTTCCTGAAGACCTGAATCCGATTGTTCGGCCGGTCCGACACGTAAACGAGGCCGTCGCGCGAAACCGCCACGTTGTGCGGCAGCCGGAACTGCTGCGACGGCGGTGCGTCGGGATTGTACGGCCCGAGATCGCCGTCGTCGGGCGTGTTCCCGTAGGCGCCCCACAGCCGCTTGACCGCCAGTGTGGCGGCGTCGAGCACGACGACCCGCCGGTTGCGGTAGCCGTCGGCGACGTAGAGCTCGTTGGCCCCCGGATCGACCGTCAGATTGGCGGGGCCGCCGAGGTTCTCCCGGTCGGCGCTGCCGCGGCTGCGCCCCTGGCGGCCGAACTGCGCGAGGAACGTGCCGTCGCGCGTGAACTCGAGCACGTGGGAGTCCTTCTCGCCGCTCCCGGCAATCCAGACGTTGTCCTTGTGGTCGACGAAGATCCCGTGCTCGATCTGCGGCCACTCGTACCCGGCGCCCGGGCCGCCCCACGACGACACGAGCCGGCCGTCCTGATCGAACTCGAGCACGGGCGGCGCCGGAATGCAGCACTCCGCCTTTGGAGGATTCGAGCCCGCGCCGGAGAAACGCTCGTTCGACCGCAGCGGACCGGGCCGGTGCAGCACCCAGATGTGGTCGCGGCTGTCGACGGCCATCCCGCCGATCGCGCCAATCGCCCAGTTCTCCGGGAGCGGCTGCGGGAAGCTCGGGTCGTACTGGAACTTCGGCACCTGCGCCCGCGGCTGCGCCAGACCATCCGCGATGCCGGCGCACACGATGACAACGCCGATCGCCCCGAGCGCTGTGGCGATCGACGTCGTTCGGAGGATGCTGTATCGCTGCACACCGAGATGGTGGTCGCCTCTCGCCTGCCTGTCAACACGAAGGGTTCCCTTCCTCCTGTGGCGCGATTGACAGCCGCTCACCCCTGCCCTACGCTTGGGCGTCGCAGTCGGTCGCCTCGGCTCATCACGATTCCGCGAGGAGTTTCCACATGAGAACCGGACGCATGATGGTGACCATCGGGGTGGGCGTCGTCTTCCTGTCCGCGACGGCGCCGGCTGTCGGACAGGAAGGTCAGGGCGCCGAAAGTCGCCCTGTTTCCCGACCATGGCCGCCGGCGCGGATGGCCGACGGGCAGCCCGACGTCCAGGGGATCTGGGCGGCGGCACCGGGTGGCTCGGTCTCGCTGAGCAATCCGATCAGCGGAGGCGCCGACCTGGAGAGGCGGATTAGCGGCAGAGAGCTCCGGGTACCGAGCCGGATCATCGATCCGCCAGACGGCCTGGTGCCGTATCAGCCGTGGGCGGCTGCCCTGCAGAAGCAGCAGGAGAGTGTCTACGACCGGCCGACCAGGCCCGAGCACATCGACCCGCAGCATCGCTGTCTGCTCTCCGGCGTCCCCCGGCTGTACACCTCCGTCCCGCCGCACCGGATCATTCAGCTTCCCGGCGCAGTCCTCATCATCTGGGACGAGTACCACGCCTACCGCTATATTCCGCTCGACAACCGGCCGCCCGTCGCGTCCTACGTGAAGCTGTGGATGGGCCACAGCCGCGGCCGCTGGGAGGGGAACACGCTGGTGATCGATACCACCAACATCAGGGGCACCCGTCTCAGCTTCACCGGAGACTTCCTGAGCGACAACGCGCACCTGATCGAGCGGCTCACGTTCGTCGACGCCGACACGATGAACTACGAGGCGACCATCGAGGATCCGACCGTGTTCACCCGCCCCTGGACGATGCGCGTCGCCCACAAGCGACGGCCCTACGAGGAAGCGTGGGAGTCGGCTTGCATGGAGGGGAACATGCCCCCGGACACCTGGCTCCTCAAGGATGAGCCGCCGAGGCAGTAGCTGCCGGCAGTCCCGCCGCGGCCGGACGCCACGTACCCTTCAGGCGCGGCGCACCATCGACGGGACGAGGTGCCCGAGCGTGGGGGCGCCCACCTGCTGCATGATGGCGAAGAGCTCCGTGCGCAGGATCGCCAGCACCTTTTCCACGCCGGGCTGACCGAACGCGCCGAGCCCCCAGATGTACGGCCGCCCGACGGCGACCGCCGTCGCCCCCATGCAGAGCGCCTTCGCGATGTCGGTGCCGCGGCGGAAGCCGCTGTCGACGAGCACCGGCATGCGGTCGCGAACCGCCTCGACGATGTCGGGCAGCGCGTCGATCGTCGAGCGCCCGCTGTCCTCGCTCCGGGCCCCGTGATTGGAGACGATGATCCCGTCAACGCCCGCCTTGACGGCGAGCTCGGCGTCCTCGTGCGCGAGAATCCCTTTGAGGACGACCTTCATCTTCGTCGTCTCGCGGATCCGCTTGACGGAGTCCCACGTCAGCGCCGACGACTGGATGTTGGTGAGGCCCGACAGGTCGATGCCCTCGTAGATGGGCCGGGTGCGATAGTTCGCCGCCAGGCTGCCGCGGTCGTGGCACATGGAGCAGTCGCGCGTATCGGTGCGCTGCAGGCGGAAGAGCGTTTCCTGGTTGCGGCCGCCGTTGCGATCGATGGTCACCGCCACGACCGGACAGCCGGCGCGCTCCGCCCGCGCCAGCAGCCCCTTGGTGACCTCCCACTTGTTGGTTGCGTAGAGCTGGAACCAGATCGGCCCGCCCCGCGCCGCCATCACGTCCTCGGGCGAGGTCGAGGCCTGCGTCGAGAGGATCATCAGGTGCCCGCCGGCCTTCGCGGCCCGGGCGACCGCCAGTTCGCCGCCAGGATTGTAGGCACGATGACCGCCGACCGGCGCAATGACGATGGGCGATGCGTATCGCGTTCCGAGGATGTCGGTGCTCATGTCGACCTTGCTGACGTCGACCAGGCGCCGAGGCCGGAGCTGGAACTTCTGGAACCCCTCGCGGTTCGCCCGGAGCGTCACTTCGTCGTCGATGCCGGAGGCCATGTAGCCGAAGTGTGCCGGGGGCACGTTCCTGCGCGCCACCGGCTCGAAATCGAAGACGTTGATCGCGTCCTCCGGCGTCGCGATGAGCTCCTGCGGGCTGCGCGGCGCCCAGATGGTCGGATCCTCCGGACGCGCCGGCGGTCGGACGCCCGGCGTCTGCGCCGCAAGATCCGCGAAGCCTGGAAAGGCGACGAGCGGGCTCGCGGCCAGCCACTTCAGCAACTGTCGACGGCTCTCGAATCGGTCGGTCATGACGTTCCCCCGGTCACTTCGCAGCCAGCACGCGCGCCGCGAAGCGCAGGATGTGCGAGGAGGTCTCCTCGGACGGACTGTCGTTCATCTTCGTCCACACGCTCATGTGCGTGCGGCCGGGCACCTTGTGCACCGTGACATCCCTGTGACCGGCCGCGCGCAACGCCGCCGCCAGGTCGGCGTTCTGCCGCTGTCGCCACGGCTCGTCGCCGTCGGTGTCGAGGATCAGCACCGGCGGCAGGTCGGCGCGAAGATAGCGCGCCGGAGACGACTCCGCCCAGACCCTGGGGTCAGACCCCCAGACGTAAGTCGGGCGGTCGGGTGCGACGCCCTCTTTGTCGACCCAGAAGAATCCGCTGACCGGCGCCACGCCCTTGATGTCTCGCGGCGAGAGCGTGTGCGCCGCGAGCCAGCGCGGATCGGTCGAGAGCAGCATCGCCAGATACGCGCCCGCGGAGTGCCCGGTGACGAGCATGCGGTCCGGGTCGCCGCCGTGCTGACCGATGTTGCGCTTCACCCAGGCGAAGGCCGCCGCGGCGTCCTCGATGTGCGCCGGGTGCGACACCTCGGGCGAGAGGCGGTAGCTCGCCACGACCGTGACATAGCCGGCGGCGGCGAACCGCTGGCCGACGAAGCGCTCCTCGCGCCGGTCGCCCGCCGACAGCGCCCCGCCGTGCAGCGAGAAGATCACGGGCGCGTTCTTCGCTCCCTCGGGGATGTAGAGGTCGAGGCGGTCCTTGCCGCCGGCGTACTCCGCGCGCGGCACGTAGTCGAGGTCCCGGACGACGGTGACCGTGTGCGACTGCGCCGCCGCGTCCGCGGCGAGCCCCACGGCCAGCGCAGCCACGAGGCAAAGACGTGCCGTCCGCATGCCGCCTATCCTACGCCAATCCGTTCGGGCTTGAGCCGCGCCATCTTCCGGCGTATGCTGCCGCCTTCTCTTCAGTCAAGGAGGTGCGCCTGTGGCCGTTGTAGCCGTCTTTCAGTCGCCGAGCCCGACACGGGAGAAGGCTCACATGAAGACTGTGCCCGTGGGTGCGGCGGGTCTGGGCGCCGTCCTCGCGCTCGCGCTCTGCGCCGGCAGCGCCGATGCGGCGATCAGAACCCAGTACGTCGAGTACGTGCACGGCAGCACGCCGCTCAAGGGGTACCTCGCCTATGACGATGCGGCGGCTGGCAAGCGGCCGGGAGTGCTGCTGTTGCACTACCGCGGCGGCCTGCAGGGGTTGACGCTCGAGAACGCGCAGATGATCGCGCGCATGGGGTACGTCGTGTTCGCGGCGGACATCTTCGGCAGAGACATCGTGCCGAAGGAAGTGCCCGAGATGACGCGGCTGACCACTATCTACAACACCGATCGGCCGCTGATGCGGGCGCGCGCCCGGGCGGGGTTCGACGTGCTGGCGAAGCACCCGATGGTCGACCCCTCGAAGCTCGCGCTCATCGGCTACTGCTTCGGCGGCACCGTCGCCGTGGAGCTGGCGGAAACGGGCGTCCCGCTCGTCGGCACGGTCGCCGTCCACGGGTCGTTCCGCGACTTCACGCCGGAGATGGCCCGGAACATCAAGGGCTCCGTGCTCGTCCTGCACGGCGCGGAAGACGAGGTGGCGCCGCTCGCCGAGGTGAACAAGCTCGTCGCGGACCTGCGCGCGGCCAAGGTGCCGTGGGAGCTGCAGCTCTACAGCGGCTCGTCCCACGGCTTCGACAACCCGCAGAATCCCCACGAAGAGCGCGCCGACCGCGAATACAAACGGTCGGTCGCGCGCTTCTTCACGGAGATCTTCCGCAGCGGATCCTGAAATCCGGCTGGAGCCGGACACTGACGTACGTGGTGTCCGGCTCGAACCGGGCCCAGCGTCAGTTCGTCGCCGGCTTGCCGCTGGCGACGAACTTGGCGAACTCCGCCCAGGGGATCGTGCGGCCGCCGTGGATCGGCGCGATCGTCTGGACGTCGAGCCGGAGCCGCTGCACGTTGTTGTAGAAGCTCCGGTGCGACGCGGTGACCGTCGTCGGCATCGGCGCGCCCTGGGCCGGCGGCGTGAACAGATCCGCTTCGATCACCATCTTCTCTTCCGGCAGGTACGCCATCAGCATGCCCTGCGCGTGCTGGAGCCCCTGGACGTTGTAGATCTCCATCGTCCGTGTGCCGTCGCTCAGCACGTGCTTCTGGCCGACGGTCTCGAACGTATACCCCTCCGACACCTCTTCCGGCGGAAACAGCGCCAGCAGATCCGGCTGCAGCGTCCACGGCCGGATCCAGAGCACCTCGGCGTAGTACGACAGATTGTTCTGCTGCACGACGATCGTCAGGTTCTCCTTGGCCACGTAGGCGCGCACGCCGCCGAGATGGTCCCAGTGATGGTGCGTGCTCACCAGGTACCGGATCGCCTTGTTGGGGATGAGTCTCTTGACCTCCCGGATCACCGCGAGCGACCGCGCCTCGTTGAGCGGCGCCTCGACGACGGTGATGTGGTCGCGGAACTCGACGGCGATGCTGGCGTGCGTGCCGCCGCCGATGTAGAAGACGCCGCTGCCGATCTTCTGCGACTCGACGCGCACGGGGGGGGCTGTCGCCGTTCGCACCGCGTCGGGGACGGCCGGTGCGGCGTCGGGCACGTTCACCCGGAGGTTCGAGACGGTGAGACCGAACGAGTTGTGCCCGCCGCTCACGTTCACGCCCTGACCCTCCAGGTCGTCGTCGAGGTCGTGATGCGCGTGCAGGTTCGTGGGGAACATCACGCCGCCGAAATCCTTGTAGTTGGTGTAGACGATCTCGTGATACAGGTCGCCGACGACCGGATTGGGGAGCCATGTCTGGACGCGCTCCACCAGGTTCTTGCTGTTGATGCCGCACTGCACGCGGTACTTGCCGAGCGCCACGAACGACACTCCGACGATGCGCCCCTTGCTCTGCTCGGTGCGCTCGACGGCGACCGGGTTCGCGCCCGGGGCCAGCGCGGCTTTCAGGCAGCCGTGCGGCGTCAGCCAGAGCTCGAGCTGCCGCGTCTCGGCGAGCGCCGGCTGCGGGACGACCGTCGTGCCGTCGACGTTCCAGGCGAAGTTCTCTCGCACGACCCAGTTCCGGCGCTGCTCCCCGACGATCGGCGTGGTGATGACCGGCGCGTTGCCGCCGCCGAGCGGGCCGCCCTGTCCGCTGCCCGTCGTGAGCCCGTACTCCTCGCGCGAGGACCTGGCCTCGTAGTCGACCGTACGGGTGTAGGTGGTGATCGACGGAGCCGGCCAGTCCGCCGCCGGGTTGTAGTTCTGGCCCACCGCTGCCACGTACCCGTTGGTTCCGGAGTACTGGATGCTGCGCAGGGTCTCGCCGCCCATCGCCTCGAGGGCGGCCTGCAGCACGGTTCGCGCATCCGGTTCCTGCGCGGTGCCGGGCGCGTACATCAGCGCCACGAGTACGACGGCGACGAGAATCGCGAATCTGATCTTCATACGGGCTCCTCCCTCGGCAGGGTGTGACGGCCGGCGCAGTATACATCCGGATCGAGTGCGGCTACTCTTATCGGCAGCCGCCTGGAGGAACCGTGCTGCACGTCTTCCATCCGACCGATTTCTCGCCCGCGAGCGACGTGGCGTTCGTCCACGCGCTGAAGCTGGCGGTGGCCAGCGCCGGCAGCCTGACCGTCTTTCACTACGCGGGCGGTGACGACGACGACAGCGATCCGCACGGGTTTCCCGGCGTGCGCGACACGCTGAGCCGGTGGGGGCTGCTTCCGCCCGACAGCCCCCGCGAGGCGGTGGCGACGACGCTCGGACTGCGCGTCCGCAAGGTCGAAGTGGGCGGCGACGATCCGACCGACGCGATTCTGAGCTATATCGATCGACATCCGGCCGATCTCATCGTGCTCGCCACGCACCAGCGCAACGGCATGGCGCGCTGGCTGTACCGGGAAGTCGCGCTGCCGGTGGCGCGCGAGTCACAGCTGCCGGCGCTGTTCGTCCCGCCCGATGCGGACGGATTCGTCGATCCGCGGACGGGCGAGGTGCGCCTCCACCGGGTTCTCATGCCGATCGACCGGCACCCCCATCCACGGCCGGCCATCGAGCTGCTGCCAGCGCTCGTCGGCGTCCTCGGAGCGGCGCCGGTCGGCGTGGAGCTGCTGCACGTCGGCACCACGGCAACCATTCCGCGCGTGCAGGTGCCAGAGGGCGACGCAATGACGTGGACCACGCAGATGGCCGAGGGCGAACCGGTCGAGGAGATTCTGAAGGCCGAAGTCGGTCGGGCGACGGATCTGCTGGTGCTGTGCACCGGGGGGCGCCGTGGCTTCCTGGACGGGCTGCGCGGCAGCACTACGGAAAAGATCGTTCGCCGTGCGCGTTGTCCCGTGCTGACCGTGCCGGCTGACGCCGCCGCGGGGCCGGAGATGGAGGTGTCGCATGAGGACCATGGCTGACCCCAGGGCTTCCAAGATCGCTCCGTCGTTCCCCCGTGGGGCGCGAGCGGGTGGCGCCGGGTGGGGCCGTCCCAGCCGCCGCGCAGGCGCCTCATCCGCGATCAGGTCTTTGGCGCCGAGGACGGCTGGGGCAACCCGGCGACAGGACCCGCCGCGCCAGTCCTCGAGACCAGTGAACTTCGGGATCAAGTCGTCTGTGGCGCTCTTCGTGGTGGTGCTCGCGTCGAGCCCGGCGGCGCAGGAGCGCACCGTCATCCGCCTCGACCCCTCGCTCGATGCCCTGGTGGCGCCCGACGCGAAGGTGGAACGCGTCGCCACCGGGTTCGGCTTCACCGAAGGCCCCGTGTGGGTGCGCAGCGGCGGGTTCCTGATCTTCAGCGACATCCCCGCCAACGCCATCAACCGGTGGACCCCCGCGGACGGCCGGGTCTCGGTCTTCCTGGAGGAGACCGGCTTTACCGGCGCCGACGCCTCGGATGTCGGCGGGGAGCAGACCAATGCGCGGGGAGAGCGAATCTATCTCATCGGGTCCAACGGCGTGACGCTCGATCCGCAGGGGCGCGTTACCTTCAACGCGATGGGCGATCGGCAGATCGTGCGCGTGGAAACTGACGGGGGGCGCACCGTGCTGGCGAGCCGGTACGACGGGAAGCGGCTGAACAGCACGAACGACCTCGTCTACAAGCGGAACGGGTCGCTCTACTTCACGGATCCGCCGTCCGGGCTGCGGCGGCGGAACGACGACCCGAAGAAGGAGCTGCCGTTCAACGGCGTGTTCCTGCTCAGGGACGGGACGCTCCAGTTGCTGGCGAGAGACCTTGCCAATCCGAACGGGATTGCGCTGTCGCCCGACGAGAGGATCCTGTACGTGAACAGCAGCGCCGACCGGAAGATTTTCCGGTACGACGTGCAGCGGGACGACACGATCGCCAATGGCCGCCTGCTGGTGGACATGAGCGCGGAGAAGGCGCCGGGCGTCCCGGATGGTATGAAGGTGGACGAGCGCGGCAACCTCTACTCGACCGGCCCCGGCGGCATCTGGGTGATGTCGCCGGACGGGACGCACCTCGGCACGCTCGTCTTTCCCGAGCAGCCGGCCAATCTCGCCTTCGGCGACGGCGACGGCCAGGCGCTCTACGTCACCGCCCGCAGCAGCGTGTACCGGGTCCGGCTGAAGGTCGCCGGCGTCCGGCCGTAGCGGTCGCGCGCGCCGGATTCCCTCCGGATCGGGTCACCTGAAATTCGCGACGCTCCGCGCGGCGCCGGTCAGCTCCAGGATGTGGAGCCCGGTGCCGGCGCGATCGGCGCCGTAGACGTACCCGCGATCGTCCACCTCCACGTTGTTCGTCTGAATGCCCCGCACGCACGGCTCACCCGGACGCCCGGGCGCGCACATCGTCGTCGCGGTCTGCGCGGGAATGTAGTACGCGATCTCGGTCGGGTGGAACGGGTCGCGCACGTCGACCGCGCGCACGCCGGCGTTGAAGTGCGCCACGAACATGATCCGGTTGTAGTAGATCGGCGTGAAGTTCTCGTGCGTGGAGTGCGTGCCGAAGCGTCCGGCGCCGCGTCCGCAGAAGTGGCCGCTCGCCTCCGGCACCGTCCAGTTCGCCACGCCGAACGGCCGCGTCTCGGTGGTGATGTCGGCCATCCACATCATCGCCCGGGCCGTCGCCGAGCAGTCGCGCCCGACCGCCTCGTCGATGATGACGAGCATGTCGCGGGTGCGCTCCTGCTCCTTGGCGAACTCGGCGATCGGCATGCGGAGCAGCGGGAAGACGTTGTGCGCGCCGACGCTCGGCGGCAGATCCATCCGGCTGATCTGCGGGTAGAGCAGGTTGGCCTCGGTCGGCTCCGCCGGCCCCTTCAGCAGCTTCTCGCGGTCGACGATCTGCACCACGCCTTCCTTCACGTAGCCGTACGAGAAGTACACGCGGTTCCCCTGCGGCCCGGTCGAGACCGGCCCGTGCAGGCCGTTGTCGCCGGGCGGCGTCCCGGTGGACCCCGGCTGCTGTCCGGGCAGACCGAAGTCGCGGATGAAGACGGGCTTGGCCGGGTCGCTGAGGTCGTAGATCTTCACCATGCGCGGCACGCGCCAGCCAGGCTGCCCCGAGACGAGGTAGGCGATGCCGGTGTCGCACTCCCACCAGTTCTTGTGCGTGCCGCGCAGGCCGCTGACGATCACGGTGATGCGCGCCGGCGTGGCCGGGTCGGTGACATCCCACATCTCATGGGCCGAGTCCGCCGTGTTGCCGTACGCGCGCAGCAGGTAGAACTTGTTCCGGTCCCCCCGGGGGAGCGTGGCGCCGCTGCAGACGCGGGCCATCTGCGCGCCGCCCGATTCGGCCCCTTCGCCCTTGCCGAGCGGCTGGCCGGGAATGTGCGCCAGGTAGACCGGGTTGCGCGGGTCGGTGACGTCGAGAATCGAGGTGCCGTTCGGTTCCTCGCGCCCGGTCAGCGGATTGCGCGCGTTGCCGCCGTGATGGCCGACGTAGGCGATCCAGCGGTCGCCTTGACGTTTGATCTCGGGCTGATAGGCGCTTCGCCCCTGGAGGTCGTGGTGTCCGACCAGGCGCATGTCGCGGCTCTCGGCGCCGTCCTCGCCGCCGTTACCACCCGGCCGCTGTGCGGCCACCCCGGCGCCGAGGAGGATCGAGAGTCCCGCGCAGACCAGATGCCGTCGCGTCATGTCGCGCTCCTTCCGCTGAAAGACTGCGAGGACTCTAGATCCTGCGCACGCCCCAGTCAATGCAGGTCAACTCAGCAACACGCGGGCGACGCTCCACGCGTTCGGAGCAGCGATTGTTCGGCCTGTGGAGCCCCTTTGGGCGCGAATGCGCCTCTTCGCCAACCGGCGTACCTGAACAATCCGGGTTACTATCGCCGGTCTGAGGCAGGAGGATCGATATGCGGCGCGTGCTCACACGGTTGTTCGCACTCGTACTGCTCGTCGCCGCGCCGGCCGCGGCGCAGGACTGGACGGAGTATCAGAACGTTCGGGACGGCTTCAAGGTCAATTTTCCCGGTCAGCCGGCCATGACTGAAACGACGTGGATCTCGGAGTACGAGTACACGCTGCCGGCGCGCGTGTACAGCGCGAGGCGCGGCCAGGAACGGTACTCGGTGACCGTCGTCGATTACGCGCCGGCCGAGCCGCAGGGCGTCGCGCGCGCCAAGACGTGCCCGGCGGGCGCCGAGGTGTGCATCGGCGGCGACGGCCACTGGAGGCACGACACGCGCGGGGCGATCGTGTTTGCCGTGTCCAAGTTCTTCGAGCGTGACGCCAAGGTCACCCGGTACAACTGGGGTCACCAGGATCTGGTCGAGGGCCATCTCCTCCAACTGACCAACCGCGACCTCTCGCGGACGTTCGCCTTCGTCGCCATGCACGAGATGAAGCTCTACGTCGCCGAGGGGACGGTGCCGGCCGGATCGCCGGAGCCGGGGCTGTTCCAGCAGTCGATGGGGTGGCTCGACCGGAACGGCAACGGGATTCGCTACCAGACGATCTACGCGAACCAGTTCCACGGGCTGAAGCAGATCCCGCCGCCGCCGCGGGCGGGCGGCGGGCGCGGCCGCGGCGCCGGGCCGCAGGGCGGCGCGCCGTAATCAGAGGAAGGCGCACTCGCCGAGGTCTTACGGCGCCTTGTCGTAGACGAGATTGCGCGTGGCCGAATCGGCGCCGCCGGGCGTCTGGGCCGCGCGCTGCACCCGCAGCACGCTGCCGTCGAGGACCCACACCTCGCGGATGTTGTCGAGGCCGTGAATGGTGCGGAGCACCAGCCGCGCCCCGTCCCACGTCGCCATCCGTTTGTAGTTGTACGCCGGCCGCGGATCCGAGGGATCCGGCGCCTGCGCCATCTTGCCATCGAGCGTGAACGAGGCGGTCGACGGCTGCGCCCCGCCGGATTCGTACTGCATCGCGATCGTGATCTCGCCGGCGGCCTGCTTCACCGTCATGGCGATGGGCGGCTCGGCGACCCCCGATCCCATCCCGCCGCTCGCCGCCATCTGGCTGAGTCCTTTGTTGAACCTCCAGACGCCGGCAAAGCTCGGGATCGGCGTGTTCGGGTTCGCCCTGGCCGATGAGGCCGGCGCGAACGGCTTCACCGTTGTGAGCCGGTTGGGTGGCGTTCTCGGCGCGAGCTCGCGGCCGAAGAAGAGATCCCGCGGATTGGCGTTCGGCTTCGGGACGAACTTCTGCGTGCGGCCGCCGAACACCTCGGCGCCGTACATGTTCCCCTCGGCGTCGGCGGAGATCTGGTGGACGCCCCACGTGGCGCCGGGGTACGTGCCGAAGCGTCCGAAGAAGGTTTCGATGTGCCCGCGCAGGTCGAACTTGATGAACTGTTCGTGGTCGCCGTCGTAGCACCAGAGGTGCTGGTCGCGGCTCATCGAGAGCGAGTGGCAGTAGCCGCTCGGCCACTTGTCGAGGAAGACGCCGTTCTCGTCGAACACCTGGATGCGCCGGTTGAAGCGGTCCGACACGTAGACGCGCCGGTCGTCGCCGACCGCGATGCCGTGCGGAACCGTGAACTCGCCGTCGGCCTTTCCCGGTGCCATCGAGCCCCACCAGAGGAGCGGCTTCCCCTCCTTGCTGAACTTCACCACCCGGCTGTTGGCGTACCCGTCGCTCACGAAGAACGTCCCGTCGGGCAGCCAGTCGATCATCGTCGGCCGGTTGAAGCGCTCCATGTCGTCGTTACTGCCGAAGACGCCCATCTCGCCGAGCGTGAACACCTTCGTCTTGCCGTCGTTGGTGAACTTGTGGATGACGTGGTTCATGTCGTCGACCACCCAGACGTGCCGCTCGGGGTCGTACGGCTGCACGTAGATCTGGTGCGGGCCGCGGCCGCCCTCGAACAGGGAATCCCACTGCGTCCATGACTCGATCAGGCTGCCCTGGCGATCGATGATGAGGATCGTGTTGCGGAAGACCGGCACCTCGCCGGTGGCGCCGCCGCGATTGAGCGCGCCCCAGTTGCCCGGGAAGTTCGGCCCGATCCGGGCGTCCTTCGGCAGCTCGATCTCGCCGCGGCTCGTCAGGAAGACGCGGTCGGGCGACTCGGGGTAGACGCCCGACTGCGAGCCCCAGATATAGCCCCGGGCCGGCCACGTCTTCTTCGGCCAGTTCGGGTCCACCTGATAGGGGCCGCTCACGTCGAAGCCGCCGCGCTCCTCGACGAACGTTCGCCGCTCCTGGAGCACGGCCGGCGACGCGAAGACCGACGCAATCCCGAGGCACGCCGCGAGCGACACGATCCGCCTGTGCATACAATCCTCCCCGGCGCGCCCGCTTCGCCGCAGCGACACGCGCAGGCGGGCGAGTGTAGCATCGGTTGCTTCCTGCCGGATACAATGCGCGTCGGCGCCACGCCGAAGGAGGGATCGTGAAGATTCGCCTGCTGCCCGTCTTGTGTGTCGTCGCGCTCCTGCGGGCGACCCCCGCCCACGCCCAGCTCGTCGCGCCAGGGGAAGGCGGCGTCGCGATGGGCCATATCCATCTGGTGGCCCGCGACGTCGAGGCCAGCCGCCGGTTCTTCGCCGCCCTCGGCGGCACGCCGGTCGCCAACGGCTCGCTGCAACTGATTCAGTTCCCCGGCGTGTTCATCATGCTTCGCCAGGCGGAGCCGACTGCCGGCACCGCCGGTTCGGTCATCAACCACTTCGGCTTCCACGTGAAGGACATCAGTGGCTCGGTGGCGAAGTGGCAGGCGGCAGGGCTCACGGTCGAGCCGGGCAACGACGGCCGCGCGGATCAGCGGTGGCTGATGACGCCGGACAACGCGCGCGTCGAGATCCTCGAGGACAAGTCCATCGGCCAGCCGATCCGCATGCACCACATCCACTGGAACGTGGTCGCGGTGCCCGAGATGCAGGCGTGGTACGGGAAGCACTTCGGGGCGGTGCCGGGCAAGCGCGGCCAGTTCGATGCGGCCGATCTGCCGGGAGTGAACCTGACGTTCGGCAAGGTCGACACGGTGAACCCGGGCACGCGCGGCCGCGCGCTCGATCACATCGGCTTCGAAATCCGGAATCTCCCGCAGTTCGTTGGGCGGCTCGAGGCGGCGGGGGTCAAGATCGAGGCGCCAATCCGCAGGGCGGGCAACGGGACGACGGCGATCGCGTTCCTGACCGATCCGTGGGGGACCTACATCGAGTTGACCGAAGGGCTGGCGCCGTAGCGGACGAACGGTCGTTCACGCTTCTCGGTTCTCGCTTCTCGGGTTCGTGTTCAGCCTTCCTTTCGCGGTTCTGTCTCCTGTCTCCGAGGTCGTGACGGAGCGCCTCGATCTCGCCCGAGGCGCTTTGGCGTCTCGTCTCGCGTCAGCGGCTAGACAGCTTCGGCGAGCTGTTCCATCCGCTGCAGCGGGATGAGCTCGCTGACCTTCTTCTCCTTCGCCTTCACGTCGTTGTACTCGAGGGTGGCCTCGCGGACGGCGTTCGCGTTGTAGTCGGGGGTGAGCGTGCCGTTCCACTCCGCGTACCACCGGACGGTGTCCATGATGAGCCGCTCGGGGCCGATCCAGTTGTCGAACCGACCGAGGCGGATCTCGGCGGCGGCGACGCCCGGCGGCATCTTCCGGTCGTACCTCCTCCGCGCCTCCACGCGCAGCACCTCGAAGTAGTCCCGCATCTCGGCCAGTTCCTTCTTGCCGCCGATCGGTCCGTGCCCGGGCACGAGCACGTCGACGTCCCAGCCGATGATCGCGTTGCAGACGTCGATCCATCTCGTGATCCAGCTGTTGTTGGCGTACGGCGCCACCCAGAAGAAGCCGACGTCGCCGAGGAAGACGATCTTGTGCTGCGGCAGGTACGCGACTACGTCGCCCCAGGTGTGCGCGGGACCGACGACGCGGAACTGCACCTCGACGCCGTTGACGTCGTAGACGAGATCGTCCCGGAAGGTGACCGTCGGCAGCGCGAGCCGGCGCTCCTCCTCCTTGTCGGCGACGCCTGGCGTCGGCGTCCACGTCTTCGGGACCGTCGGCGCCGCCTTGACCATCTCCGCGCGGCAGTAGGGGTGGCTCAGGATCTCGACGCTGCTGTCGAAGAACTGGGTCCCGTTCACGTGGTCGCCGTGATGGTGGGTGAGAATCAGCCGGCCGAACGGCTTGCCGGTGGTCTTCCGTGCCGCGGCGATGAAGGCGCGGGTCGGAATCGGGCCCTGCAGCGCATCGATGGCGAGCAGCTGATCCCGTCCGACGATCACGGCGGCGTTGGAGACGCCGGCCGCGCTCAGGCCGGGGCCGCCGCCCTGCGTGTAGGCGTACACGTTCGGCGCCAGTTGCCGCAGCTCCCGATCCCACTTCGGCGGCATCCCATACCGCGGATCGGGTTGCGGCGGAGGCGTGGGACTTACCGCCTGCGCCTGTGCGGAAAGGGTTCGGTCCAGCCCCGCCAGCGCGGCCGTGGCGCCGACGAGGGCTCCCGCCCCGAGGTGCATCGCTTCACGCCGGTTCATACGCGCCTCCTTTGCGGTCCCCCAGACGCGCGCATCATGGCGGCGGCCCGGGCGTCTGTCAACAGGCAGGTGCAGTGCGGACGTTGGGAGTTGGGGATTGGGAGTTGGGCTCTAGGCTTTGGGCTTTAGACTGTAGGCACCAGGCTGTTGGGGATTGGTCCGAACGCCCCAACGCCCAGAGCCGAAAGCCCACAGCCATGTCCGACGATCGTCTCACCCGGCAGATTGCTTTTCTGCTCGAAGCCGACAAACTGAAGCACGTCGCCCGGCGCACGCCGCTCGCCGACGCGTCGAGGCTGGAAAACTCGGCGGAGCACTCGTGGCACCTCGTGCTCGCCGCCATCGTCATGGCCGAGCACCTGCGGGCGGAGGTGGATCCGCTGCGCGTGCTCGAGATGCTGGCGGTGCACGATCTGGTCGAGATCGACGCCGGCGACACGTTCGCGTACGACCCGGGCCATCTCGGGACGAAGGTCGAGCGCGAGCGGGCGGCGGCCGATCGGATCTTCGCCCTGCTCCCGCCCGACCAGGCGGCGCGGCTGCGCGCCCTGTGGGAGGAGTTCGAGGCGCATGAGACGCGGGAGGCGCGCTTCGCCAACGCACTGGACCGGCTCCAGCCGCTGCTCCAGAACGCCTGCTCCGGCGGCGGCAGCTGGCGCAATCACAAGGTGACGCGCCAGCAGGTTCTCGGGCGGATGGATCCGATCAAGACCACGCTGCCCGACGTCTGGCCGCGCGTCGTCGACATCATCGAGACCTTCTGGGCGGCGGGCGTCCTGCGGGACGACACCCCGGCCGTCGGTCCCGGGAACTGAGCCCGGCGCCTCGACTACAACCGGGACGCGCCGCTGTGTATACTCCGTGTCACCTCGTTGGTTTGCTGTGTACGGCATCGCAGCGCACGAAGGGAGGGCGACCTTGTCGCGAAGATTCATGCGGAACGGCCTTGCGGCCCTTGCACTCGTCATCGGGCTCCTCTGGGTGGTCGTGGGGGTGTCGGCCCAGGCCGGGCAGCCTTCCACCAGCAGAGGCGAGTGGCCCCACTACACGGCCGACCTGAAAGGCACCCGGTTCTCGCCGCTCGACCAGATCAACGCCTCGAATTTCAACAAGCTCGAGGTGGCGTGGCGGTTCAAGACCGACAACTTCGGGCCTTTCCCGGAATACAAGCTCGAGGGAACGCCGCTCATGATCGGCGGCGTGCTCTACACGACCGCCGGCACCCGCCGGTCGGTGATTGCGCTCGACGGCAAGACGGGCGAGCTGATCTGGGCGCACAGCTACCGTGAAGGGAAGCGCGCCGCCGCGGCGCCGCGGCAGCTCTCCGGACGCGGCGTCGCGTACTGGACCGACGGCAAGGGCGACGAGCGCGTGCTGTACGTGACGACCGGCTATCGGCTCATCGCGCTCAACGCGAAGACGGGCGCCATGATCAACTCCTTCGGTACTGGCGGCGTCGTCGATTTGAAGGTCGGGGTCGTCCGGGGCATCGGGCAGCAGATCAACCTGGAAACCGGCGAGATTGGCGTGCATTCCACGCCGACCGTGGTCCGCGACATGGTCATCGTGGGCTCCTCCATGCGGGAGGGGGCGACGGTTCCGACGCACAACAACACGAAGGGGCTGGTGCGCGCCTTCGACGTGCGAACCGGCAAGATGGTCTGGCGGTTCAGCACGATTCCGGGTCCCGGCGAGTTCGGCAACAACACCTGGGAAGACGACTCCTGGGCCTACAACGGCAACGTCGGCGTCTGGAACCAGATCACCGTGGACGAGGAGCTGGGCCTGGTGTACCTGCCGGTGGAGACGCCGAGCTCCGACTACTACGGCGGCCACCGTCCGGGGGACAACCTCTTTGCGGAAAGCCTGGTCGCCGTCGATCTGAAGACCGGGCAGCGGAAGTGGCATTACCAGCTCGTGCATCACCCGCTCTGGAACTACGACATGCCGGCCGCGCCGATTCTGGGCGACGTCGTCATCGACGGCAAGCCGCGCAAGGTCGTGGCGCAGCTGACCAAGCAGGCGTGGGCGTACGTGCTGGACCGCGTGACCGGCCAGCCCATCTGGCCGATCGAGGAGCGGCCCGTGCCGCAATCGGACGTGCCGGGCGAGAAGTCGGCGCGGACGCAGCCGCACGTGACCAAGCCGCCGGCCTACGCCCGGGAGTTCCTCCGGGTGCCCGACGACCTGGTCGACTTCACGCCGGACCTGCGGGCCAAGGCGCTGGAGATCATCAAGCGATACAAGGTGGCGGACACGCCGTTCAACCCGCCGATCCTGGGTGACGTGAACGGGACGCTCGGCGCGATCGTGCCGGCCACCGCGACCAACTGGCCAGGCGGCGGCTACGACCCGGAGAACGGGATTCTGTTCGCGCCGGCCGGCAACACCTTCGGCTCGCGGACGCTCGTCGCGCCGCCGCAGGGCTTCTCCGACATCCGCTACGTATCGGGCATCGGCGGCCGGCCGTTCGTGGAAGTGTTCGGACCCGGCGACTGCTGCGCGGCCGACGCGGGCCGGCGCACGCGCGAGGAGCTGCCGCAGTCGCCCGCGGCGGTCAAGGCGCCGCCCGTGCCGGGCCTGGCGATTGACGGGATCCCGGTCGTGAAGCCGCCCTACGGACTGCTGGCGGCGATGGATCTCAATCGGGGCACGCTCCTGTGGCAGGCGCCGCACGGCGACACGCCGGACAACATCCGCAGCCATCCGCTGCTGAAGGGTGCCAACATTCCGAAGACCGGCCAACCGGGGACCTCGGGGGTGGGGCTGATGGTCACCAGGGCGCTCGTCGTCATGGGCGACCCGCAGATCACCACGCCGCCGGGGCGGCCGCGCGGCGCGATGCTGCGCGCCTACGACAAGAAGACGGGACAGGAGGTCGGCGCCCTGCTGATGCCCGCCATCCAGAGCGGGTCGCCGATGACCTACCTGGTCGACGGCAAGCAGTACATCGTGGTGGCGGTGAGCGGCGGCAACTACTCCGGCGAGTACCTCGCGCTCGCGCTGCCCGACAGCGAGCTCACGCGATGACGGGGACACGGGCGCGACGCGTGCTCGGAGCGTGGGTCGTGGCCGCGTTCGCCGTCGTGTCGTTCGCGGCGGCGGCGTCGGTCTGGGACGGGGTCTACACCGAGGCGCAGGCCAAGCGCGGCGAGGCCGTCTATGTTCAGCGCTGCGCCGTGTGCCATCAGCCCGATCTGGAAGGCGGCGACATGACGCCGGCGCTCGTCGGCGGCGTCTTCACCGCCAACTGGAACGACCTGCCGCTCTCCGATCTCTTCGACCGCATCCGCATCACCATGCCGCTCGACAGCCCGAGCACGCTGTCGCGCGCCCAGACGGCGGATGTGGTCGCCTTCCTGCTGAAGTCGAACAAGTGGCCGGCAGGGGAGACCGATCTGCCGCGCGAGCTCGAGCCGCTGAGGGAGATCCGGATACAGGCCCTCAAACCCTGATCGAACACCTCGTTCACACTTCTACGTTCCTGCTTCTGGGTTCGTGTTCTGGGTTCGTGTTCTGGGTTCGGGTTCTGGGTTCGGTTCGGCGTTCCAGGTTCCGATCCGGTCAGCAGAGCCGGACGCTGCGTCCCAACTTCGAACGCCCAAACCTCGAACCTGAACCTGAACCGAACGCGAACACGAACCGAGAACCGAGAACCCAGAAGAGTGAACGGCGGGTTCGCCCTACGGCAGCCCGAACACGTAGACCGCATTGTGCCCCTGCACGGGCGGGGGCATCGTTCTCCCGACGACGGTGAGCGGCCCTGCGGTGGCCGACTGGCCGCCGCCGGTGAAGATCATCACGTACTGCTTGCCGTCGACTGCGTACGTGATGGTGCTGTTCATGATCATCCCGCCGACAATCGTCTCCCACAACACCGTGCCGCTGTCGGCGTCGAGGGCGCGGAAGCGGCGGTTCAGATCCCCGAAGAACACGAGGTCGCCCGCCGTCGCGAGCGCCGAGCCGTTGGTCGGTTCCGCCTGCGAGTAGATCACGCGCATCTCGCCGGTGGCGGCGTCCACCCGGGCGATGCCCATGTACTTCTTCGGGTCGGCGCCGGGCCGCAGCACACCCACGCGGCGCCCGTACCCCGTGCCGCTCGTGTTGACCGCCTCCATCGACAGGCACTGATCGTGGAACGGGACGTAGATGGCGTTCCGGCCCGGATGGTAGGCCACCTGCCACAAGCCGCGCGTGTTGTGGTAGCAGCCCACGATCGTGTCGCCGTCCTTCCGGAACATCTTCTCCAGATTGAGGCCCGTCTTCCCCGTTCGCGGATCGACGACCATCATGTTGACGTTGGGATCGTCGAAGGGGAACGGCCGCGCCCAGAGGAACTGGCCGGTCTCCCGGGCCAGGGCGAACATGCCGCCGCCCTCGGCCACCGTGATGACCACGTCCTGCTCGACGCCCGGCGTGATCGTCGGGTTGATCCACTTGACGAGGCGCGGATTGGGAGCGACGCGCGTGCGAATCAGCAGGCGCTCCTGGTTGTGGTCGGCGTCCCAGTCGTCCCCGGGCAGTTCCTGGTAGTACCAGACCAGCCTGCCGGTCTCGACGTTCAGTGCGAGCGTCGAGTTGCTGTACAGCTCCGTCGGCGACATGGGCGGCGTCGTGTCGTAGCGGCCGTGCCGCTTGAACCGCGTGTACGGGTTCGGGTTCGCGACGCCCCAGTAGACGATCCTGCGCGAGGGGTCGTAGGAGCCGGGCAGTCCCCACGGTCCCGCGGCGCGCTGGTCGAGCGGCATGTCGCCCCATGTGTCGCCGCCGGGCTCGCCGGGCGCCGCGGTGGTGTAGAAGCGCCAGACTTCCTTCCCGGTGCGCGCGTCGTGCGCGGCGATGAAGCAGAACTCGCGCTTCCCCTGCTCGCACGTCCGGTTCGAGATCACCTTGCCGTCGGCGACCAGCAGGCCCCCGGCGGTGATCTGGCCGTTGTCGACCTTCGTCTCCCACCGCAGCCGTCCGGTCTGCGCGTCGAGCGCCAGGAGGTACCCGTCGGGCGCGCCGTAGTAGATCATGTCCTCGTAGATGGCGAGGTTCTTGGCGCGCGCCGCCAGGCGCGGGACCGTGGGCGGGTAGTCGCGCCGGTACTCCCAGATGGCGTCGCCGTTCTTCGCGTCGAGGGCCTGCACACCCCCGCCCGGGACCATCACGTACATCACGCCGCGATAGACGATCGGCGTCGACTCCTGCGCACCCGGCGGCAGCCCGCGCGACCACACCATGCGCAACTGGCCGACGTTGCCCTTGTTGATCTGGTCGAGCGGACTGTAGCGATGCTGGTTGTACGTCCGGCTGATGTGCAGCCAGTCGGCGCCGTCGGGACTCGCGAGCACCTGGTCGCTCGCCGGCACGAATGCCCGGCTCTGTGCAGCGAGCGGCAACGCGGCCACGGCGGCCGCCAGCGCGACGAGCGGTCGGACCAGCTGTCTCATCACTTCGTTTTCTCCCCTGTGGCGACGGGCAGATGGACCTGCGTGTTGAATTCCAGGTAGTCCGAGGGCACGCAGAAATCCTCCCAGAGTTCGGCCCCCGGCGACAAGCTGATTTTCGCCGGCCCGGTCATCCGCGGTTTCGCATTCCCGCGCCCGCCGCCGTCGAGGGGCGAGGGGTCCGCACGCAGCACCTCCTCCAGGTGGGGTTGTGAAGCCTACGCAGCTACGGGAGGATGCAACCACCGGCCGTCCGCGCTGTCAAGGGGAAAGACGGCGGCCGCCCCGCCGCAGCTATAATGGCGCCCCACAGCAGGCCCACGAGAAGGAGCCCGACATGCGAAGGATTCAGATGTTTACGGTCGGCATCGCCGTGCTGGCGATCGCCGGTTGTGCGGAGCAGCCCCGCCTCGAGGCGGCCGCCCAGGCGTTGGGCGCCGGCGCGCTGACCTCCATCCAGTATTCCGGCAACGGCACGCAGTACGCCTTCGGACAGGCGTACGAGCCGGGTGGGCGCTGGCCGCGGTTCGTCGCCAAGACGTACACCGCCGCGATCGACTATCAGACGCCGGCCATGCGCCTCGAGATGCTCCGGGCGCAGGGCGAGGATCCGCCGCGCGGCGGCGGCGCCCAGCCGTTCGCGCGGGACGTGCGGACGATTCAGGTGGTGAGCGGCACGTTCGCCTGGACGGAAGGCGGACAGCAGCCGGCGCCGAATCCCGGCGCGGTCGGCGACCGACTGCGCGCGCTGTGGGTGACCCCGCACGGGATCATCAAGGCGGCCATGGCGAGCGGCGCCGCGGCCGACACCGCGGGCGTGATCAATCTGACCGTCGCAGGACGCCCGGTGAAGGCCACGCTCAACGCGCAGAATCAGGTCGAGCGCGTCGAGTACCTGTCGTCCAACTCGGTGGTGGGCGATTACCCGGTGGAGGTGACCTACTCGGATTACGCGCAGTTCGGCGGCATCATGTTCCCGCGGCGAATTCTCGAGAAGCAGGACGGCCTCGACACCCTCGACATCACCGTCACCGACGTGCAGCCGAACGCCGCCGTGTCGCTGCCGGTGCCGGAGAACGTCGCCAAGGCGCCGGCGCCGCCGGCGCCGCCGGCCGTCCAGATCGAGAAGGTCGGGAACGGCCTCTGGTCGCTGGCCGGGGCCGGCACGCGCAGCCTCGCCGTCGAGTTCCGCGATCACATCGTGATGCTCGAGGGACCGACAAGCGACGCCCGATCCGCGGCGGTCAACGAGATGGTGCGCAAGACCATCCCGGACAAGCCGATTCGGTACGTCGTGAACACGCACGCGCACTACGACCATGCGGGCGGACTGCGCCAGTACGTCGCCGAGGCCGTTACGGTGATCACGCACGAGAGCAACAAGGCGTTCTTCGAGAAGGTGTGGGCGCGGCCGCGGACGCTCGAGCCCGATTCGCTGTCGAAGGCGCCCAAGCCGGCGACGATCGAGACCGTCGCCGACAAGCGCGTGCTGACCGACGGGACCCAGACCGTCGAACTCTATTTCCACCAGGGGAACGGCCACCATGCGGGAACGCTCATCGCGTGGCTGCCGCGGGAGCGCATCCTGATGTACGGCGACGCCTACAACCCGCCGGCAGGCGACGAGATTCGCACTCCCGACCGGGGGCCGGAGTACGCGATCCAGCTCGTCCAACTCGTGGAGCAGCAGTTGAAGCTGAATCCCGTCCGGATCGCGCCGGTGCACGGGCGCGTGGTGCCGTACCAGAACCTGAAGATCGCGTTCGGGATCAGCGGGACGAACTGAAAGAGCTGGCTATGGGCTACGGGCGTTGGGCTACGGGCGAGGCAGTGAAACCGGTTCGCCTGTAGCCCAACACCCAACGCCCAACACTACTGCACCAGCCGATACAGCCGTTCGTCGTACGGGGCGCCGTCGACCGCCGTCTCGCGCAATCCCTCGCGATAGGTCCGGGAATGGGCGGCGCTGATGTGCGCCTCCCGCGCGCGCTCATCCCGCCAGCCTTCGACCACCGTGAAGTGGTTCATCCGGGCGCCCTGCAGCACGTCGAACCGCACGTTGCCGTTCTCCTTTCGGCTGCCTTCGACCTGGGCGCTCAGGAATTCCCGCGCCTTCGGCAGTCCTGTCGGGATCACGTCCACGTGGGTGACGACGTACACGGCCTCGGCGGGGGCGTTCGAGGCGGTTCCCACCGCGAAAGTGGTGTGCACGCGCTCGTCGTACGCCGTGATGCGCAGCGCCGTCAGCTTCTCGTGGAACTGCGCGACGTGCGCCGCGGCGCGATGCGCCTTCCACGCGCCCTCGTCGCGCCACTCCTCGATGACGACGAATTGGCCGCGACGGCCGCCCTGCAGGACGTCGGCTCGGGCGCTGCCCTCCTCGCGACGGCTCGCGTCGCGGTAGGCCTTGAGCAGTGTCACCGCCGGCGCCTCGGACGCGGGCGCCACGTCGACATAGCTCACGATGTAGCGGGGACCCGGCGCCGGCTGCGGTGGGGCCCCCGGTGGCGTCTGGCCGGCGGCGGCTGGGCCGCGGCCGGAGATGGCGCCAGACATCATCAGCGCGATCACGAACGTTCGTCTCTGCACGACGTACCTCCTCTGCCGCCGTAATTATCCGCTCACCTGCCGGCCGGCGGATCGGCGGGGGCGCCGCCGGTGCGCTGGGGGACCGGGTATTCGCCCAGACCGTGGAACGCATTCGAGTAGATCCGCTGGTACCTGATGCCGTTGCCGTCTTTGTCGACAAATCCCATCGACTGCTGGAAGAACCCGGGCTCGGGGTAGCCGCTCGGCACGGTGCCTTCGACGACGTAGAGCCGGTTGTCGTGCATGAGGATGGCGGCATTCGTGCGCGACCGGTCGGCGTTGTTGGTGAGCTGCAGCAGGAGTCCCTCGACCAGGTCCTGCCAGTCCCACGACAGGGACGTCACCACGGCGTCGCGCTGCAGGAACGTGAACAGCGCGAAGGTCATGGCGCCGCGGACATCCTGCTTCCAGTACCCCGGGCCGATCACGCTTTCGACCTGTCCACCGCGGCACGTCTCGGCGCCCGCCGGACACCCCTTCGCGCGGGCGATGCCCTGCTGCTCGACCGCGCGGTAATCAACCACCGTCACCGAGAAGCGCTGTGGTGCGCGCTCGGCGCTGTAGATGCGCGCCGGGAGCGTGTACTCCTGCTGCGAGGTGTACGTCGTCTCCTGGACTCGCGGCTGGCTCGGAAACACGATCTTGAAGCCGTCCTCGCGACTCACGAACTCCACGAAGTCCTGCGCGGCGGCCGGGCTCGCGAGCCACAGGAGGAGTGGTACCAGGGCGAGTGCAGGCGGGCGCATGGCGGTTCCTCCCAGACGGGAATACTGCCAGAAAAACGCCCGCCTGGACAGGCCTGGCACTCGACGCGCGTGCCGGCGTCGTCGATGCGTCCGCCGACCCGACGGCAGGACCGTGCCGCGTCTTCACGAACGTGCCGCGGCGTGAGGAACTCGCCCTCGTCTCCCAGAGGTTGGCCGCCGGCGAGATCCCTCGAAGCCGTCACGGTTCGCCATCGACTATAGAAGAGTAAGTATATTACGCCAAGTGAGCCGATTGCAGTACCATGTCGGCATGGCCAGGGGAGCGACCCTCTGCCCCAGGTATCACCACGCGGTCGAGCTGCTGGGCCGACGATGGACCGGCGCGATCATCAGCGTCCTGCTGCGCGGCCCGGCGCGCTACAACGAGGTCCGCGTGGAGATTCCCGACATCAGCGACCGGATGCTGGTCGAGCGGCTGAAGGAGCTCGAGGCCGAGGGGGTGGTCGTGCGCACGGTGATTCCCCAGCCGCCTGTCGGCGTCGAGTACGGTCTGACCGAAAAGGGGCGCGCGCTCGAGGCGGCGGTGACCGCCATCGCGAAATGGGCGGAGCGATGGGTGTCCGCGCCCGCCACCGCCCGACGCGCGGCGGGCGCCCGCCGCTGAGCGGCGGTCTCGGACACGTGGCGCCGGCTCCTTACGATCGACGTCATCGGTCCTTACGATTCGCGTTTGTCTGACACGGCATTCAAGGGCGTACGACACGAACGCACTCCAACGCGCAGGTTCGTCGTGGAATGAAAATCGCTCTGCACGCAGGCGGAAAATGCGCGTAGAGTATGGTCGCGCCCGGCATGGAGTCAGCGGTTGCCCTCCTCGTCGCGCTGACCAAGGAAGCCGAGCACGCGCTCGGCGGGGTGCGTGAGCTGCCCCTTACGGCGTTTCCCGTCAACGTCGGACGGGAGCGCCGCGTCACCGATCCTCACCGTGCCGTAACCGAGGATCAGCGAAAAGGCGTCGCCCGCCCGCTGAACGACGTCTACCTCTACGAGCTCCCGGATTCGGGCTCGCTCCACATTTCCGGCGCGCACTTCACGATCGAGTACGTCGACGGCCAGTTCTTCCTGGTCGACCGCGGCAGCGCCTGCGGCACCATCGTTGGCAGCACGCGCGTCGGCGGGCGCCGTGCCGGCGGCCGCACCGAGCTGCGCGACGGCGACGAGGTCATCGTCGGCACGAGCCGTTCCCGGTACGTCTTCCGGTTCACCGTGATTGGCGACGAGCTCGGCCACTCCTGACCGCGCCCGGGGCGTGCCACCCGGCGACGATCACGGGTATCATGCCGTCAGAGGACGGAGGACGCGGGTGAGCGACGAGAGCCGGGTGATGACGGGCGTAGTGGCCGGCGCCGTGATTGGCGCGGTGGTGGCGTATGTGATCTTCACGTCGCAGGGCCGTCGCGCCCTCGACAACATCGACGGCACGATGGACGAGCTGGCGACGGCGCTCGAACGGTTCCGGCATGCGCTGCGGCGCGCCGACGGCGTCGTCCACGAGACGCGCGCCGCCGTGGACGACGTCCGGGCGATCCTGAAGGGGTAGCGGTCGTCAGCCGGTGTCTGCAGCGCCCGGCCGCGGGGCGTTCACGACGCGCGACGCCGGATGTAGCTGCCGTCCAGCATGCGCACCAGAGCGCCTTCGACGGCCAGCTCCTCGAGAATCCGCGTGCAGATGTCCTGATGCAAACCGAACAGCCGGCACGCCTGCTGCGGCGTGAGGCGCATCCCCGGCATCTCCTCGAACTCGTGGCGGATGCGCCGGAGGAGCGAGGCACGCCCCTCTGGGTCGCGCCGATCGGGAGTTGGAGCGCGCGCTGAGCCCGACAGCTTGCGCACGGTCAGCGGCTTCGGGCGGACGTGGGAGAGCCGCCGAGGCGACTGCGGGTCGCGAGCCCGTCGGGCGGTCATAGCTGTCTCGGAAGAGGAGGTGCCGAAGATTACTCCAGGCGCGTTCGTCTGTCCATCGAGAACGACGGCGCGGGCGCGGCTGGAAGGGCGCCGAGCGCCTGCCACGCGGCTATAATCGGGCCGATCGGCCCTTGGGCCGTCTGGAGTGGTGCGACAAGTTCTGATGCGTGGCGGGTGGGCGCTGGCGGCCATGGCGGCGGTCGGGCTGATGGCCGCCGCCGCGCGCGACGGCGGCGAGGCGCTGACGGCAGCGGATGCCCGGGTCGTCAGCGGGATGCCGTCGGCAGATGTGCCCGCGACGCCCGTCTCGGCGTGGAGTCCCGACAGCCTTGACGAGGCCGCGCGCGCGCTGTCTCGTCTCCATAGTCTGCTCGTGAGCCGCGGCGGCGAGCTGGTCTTCGAGCGCTACTACAACGGAGCCCGGCGCGACCGGTCGGCCAACATCAAGTCGGCCTCCAAGAGCGTGATCTCCGCGCTCGTCGGGGTCGCCATCGATCGAGGTCTGATTCCCGGCGTCGATACGCCGATCCTCACCTACTTTCCCGAGCTCGGGCAGGAGTCCGATACCCGAAAGCGGGCGATCACGATCGAGCACCTGCTGACGATGCGCCCCGGGCTCGAAGGAACGAGCAACCGGAACTACGGGGCGTGGGTGACGAGCCGCAACTGGGTGCGGCACGCGCTCGCCCGCCCGATGTTCGCGGCCCCCGGCGAGGAGATGGAATACAGCACCGGGAACACGCACCTGCTGTCGGCGATCCTGACGAAGGCCACCCGGACGAGCACGTGGCAGTTCGCCAACGAGGCGCTCGCCAAGCCGCTCGGGTTCACCTTCGCGCCGTGGCCGCGCGATCCGCAGGGAATCTACTTCGGCGGCAACGACATGCTGATGACGCCGCGCCAGATGCTGACGTTCGGCGAGCTGTACCTCGACAAGGGGCGTACCTCGATCGGCCAGGTCGTATCGGCGGCGTGGATCGCGCGCTCGTGCGAGGGGCGCGCGCGCACGCGCCGGCCCGGCAATCCCGCCTTCGACCCGCTCCGGGGGTTCGACCCGCTCCGGGACCGGACGTACGGCTACCTCTGGTGGGTGTACGAGATCCGGGGCTACGAGACGTGCTTCGCCTGGGGATACGGAGGCCAGTACATCTTCGTCGTGCCCGAGCTGGAGCTGGTGATGGTCACGACCTCGTCGCCGGATGTGAGCGAGGAGCGCCGCGGGCATCGGCGGCTGCTGTTCGACGTGCTCGACGAGTTCGTCGTCGCGCCCATGGCGGCGCGCGCCTCACCCCTCCCGCAGGAACCAGCGATCGAGTAGGACGTGGCGCGTGAACGCCGGTGAACGCAGGAGCCGCCGGCCGAGCGCCTTGACCACACCGACGAGCGGCTGCGGCGCCGGCCGGGCGGCGGGGTAGCGCCGCTCGAGTTCGGCCGCGTACGGCAGCAAGTCGTCGCGGCCGACGCGGCCGCCGGCCGCGACGAGCGTATCCGCCGCGAGCCGACCCGAGTCGACGGCCGGCCTGATTCCCTCTCCGCTCTCCGGGTACGCGAGACCGGCCGCATCGCCGGCGACGAGCACACCGTCGTCCACGAGGGGCCGTGGACCGGTTCCCGAGGCGAGATAGGCGTGACCCAACCAGCGGACGTGGGGCGCCCGGCGCGCGGTCCCGCGCGCCTCGAGGAAACCGATGAAGTCGTCGATGTGTGGATTGAGATCGCCGTGGCCGCGCCGGCCGAGGCCGATGTTGAGGTACTCGCCCTTCCGGACGCACCAGCCGTACCCTTCCAGGTCGCGGCAGAAGAAGAGCTCGGGAACCTCTCCAGGCACGTCGCACGAGCCCGCCTCGATCCGGAACTCCGCCTCCTTCGCGACGACCGGGCGCACGGCCTCGCCGGCGCCGCCGCGAAGGAGGCGCGCCACCGGGCAGAAGTGCCCGCCGGCGCCGATGACGACCCTGGCGCTCACCTCGCCGTTGGCGATCCAGCTGTCGCCGCGCCGCTCGAGCGAGCCGAGCGGCGTCGTCTGGAACACCCGCGCGCCGGAACGCCGGAGCAGATAGTCGTCGAATTCACATCGGCGGATCGCGTAGCTCACGGTGCGGCCGTAGCGCGTCTCGACCGGCCGGTCGCCGATGACCGAGGTGCGGAACCCGGTGATCTCCTGGATGGTGAGGCCGGTGGCGCGGTACTCGGCGGGATCGAGTTCGAGCAGCCGGAACACCGCCGGCGTCACCCAGCCGGCGCAGACCTTGTCCCGGGGGAACCGCGCGCGATCGATGACGAGCACGTTCCACCCGGCCCGCGTCAGGACGCGGGCACAGGTCGAGCCGGCCGGTCCGCCGCCGACGATCAGCGCGTCCCAGCCAGCCACGCGTCGTCCTGCGCGCCGCCGTAGACCTCGGCGCGGGTCCGGTAGGGCGGGGTCGACTCGCAGGGGGCGAATACCACCTGGAAGAGCTGCAGCGCTCCGGCGGCGAAGGTGGCCTCCGATCCGACGAGGTAGAGCTCCCAGGCGCGCCGGAACTCCTCGCCGTACCGCCCGCGGACCTGGTCGGATGCGGCCGCAAAGCGGCGGCTCCAGTGGGCGAGCGTCCGCGCGTAGTGGAGGCGCAGGTTCTCGACGTCGAGAATCGACATGCGCGCCGGCTCCAGCACCCGCGTCGCCACCTGGGCCAGCGTCGGTGCGTAGCCTCCGGGGAAGATGCGGCGGCGGATCCAGGCGTTCAGCGGGCGCGGGATGTCGCGTCCGATGAAGTGGAGCAGGCCGCGGCCGTTCGGACGGCGCAGCGTCCGACGCATCACTCCGGCAAGGCTCGGGTAGTGCGTGAGCCCCACGTGTTCGAGCATGCCGACCGACACGAACACGTCGTACTCGCCCGCCAGGTTGCGGTAGTCATCCTCGATGAACTCGACCTGGCCGGTCAGCCCCTCGCGTGCTGCCCACGCGCGGGCGTACGCGGTCTGCTCGTACGAGACGTTGACCGCCCTGACGTTCACGCCGTACTGCCGCGCCATGTGCAGCGCGAGCGCGCCCCATCCGCAGCCCGCCTCCACGACCGACTCGCCCGGCTGCAGCCGCAGCTTGCGGCACACGAGATCCATCTTGGCGATCTGCGCCTGCTCGAGCGACATGTCGGGGCGCTCGAAATACGCGCAGGTGTACACGAGCCGTTCGTCGAGCCACGAGCTGTAGAAGTCGTTGCCCAGGTCGTAGTGATGGTGCACGTTGCGCCGCGCCCGCTGGACGCTGTTGCCCGTTGCGAAATACGAGCTGATCCGTTCCCGCCAGGAGGGGATCAGGGCGAGGCGCGTAATCGCCTCCAGCACCGGCTCCAGCCCGCCGCGCACCTGGAGCGTGCCGTGCATGTAGCACTCGCCGAACTGAAGGTGCGGGTTGACGAGAATGCCGAGCAGCGTCCGCAGGTCGGCGACGACGAGCGTGCCGATGGGGCGCGGGCCGGCGTAGGTGGAGGCGCCGTCCCACAGCTCGAGCCGTACCCCGGCAGGCTCCAAGTGCTGCTGCAGAACGGCGGCGAGCCGTCGGGCAAGCCACCCCACCGAGGAACCCATCGGGAGGAAAATACAACACCCAGCTCCCAATTCCCAAGCTCTGAACCTGGGCCGTTGACAGTCGGCAGTGGGCATCGGGCCCTGGACCGGATTACCCTATCCCGCACTATTCATGAATCAGTCGTTCACGCTTCTCGGTGCGTGGTGCTCGGTTCGTGTTCACGGTCGGTTCGCGGGTTCGCGGTTCAAGGTTCGGAGGTCTCTGGCTCGTCCTCGCCGGAACACCTCGAACCGGCTCGACGGTGACCGACGAACGGCAGACCCGGACCGGAACACGAACGGAGAAGAGAGAACCCAGCAGTGTGAACGACGCGTTCGTGAATAATCCAGGCTATGTCGCCTCGATGTGAATCCCGCACTCCAGCTTCTGTCCGCCCCAGCGGCCGGAGCGCGGGTTCGCCGGGTCGAGCGGCAGCGAGGTGCACGGCTCGCAGCCGATGCTCGTGTAGCCGCGCTCGTAGAGCGGCAGCAGCGGCACGGCGTGCCGCTGCGCGTACGCCCAGACATCCCCCGTCGTCCACGCCGCCAGCGGGCTGATTCGCTGGATCGTTCTGCCGCTCGGGAGCCGGAACGACTCCACTTCCCGCAGGTGCGCGCGCGAGGGCGACTGGTCGCGCCGCAGCGCTGTGAACCAGAGGTCGTACTGCTCGAGCGCCGTGAAGAGCGGCTCCACCTTGTGCCGCCGGCAGCACGCGTCGGCGCTCTCGGCCTGCCACAGCCCGACGCGCGGTTCGGCGGCCCGCAGGACGACGAGGTTGGTCTGCCACGCCCGGACAATCTCCTCGCGGTACCTCAGCGTCTCGGCAAAGTGATGGCAGGTGTCGAGGAACAACACCGGCAGGTCCCCCCGTTCCGCCCGCAGCAGGTGCATCAGCACCACGCACTCGGCCTGAAAGCTCGACGTGGCGCACGGCGCCTGCGCCCGCGCCAGCGCCGTGCAGATGATTTCCCGCGTGTTATTCACACCAGGTTCACCTCCACAGGCCACAGCAGACACGGAGGCGCAGAGGGAGCTTCTTGGACTCTGTGTCTCTGTGACTCTGTGGCCCGTCTCATGTCAGCATCTCCTCGAGGGCCTGCGCTACGGTCCTGGCCGCCTCCTCGTCGGATCCGGCACGCCGCGCCAGCCGCGCCAGCCGTTCGGCGGCGCCCGCCCGCGCCTCCCGCGCCCACGCGGCGCGCTCGGCGACCGCGGCGGTCATCATGCCCGCGCCGGCGGTGAAGCATGTGGCGGGGTCGATCAGGACGAAGCTGCCTGTCGTGCGGTTGTTCCCGTAGGCGTCGAAGACGAGCGGACGCGCCGTCGACACGGTCAGCGTGCCCATCTGGTTCAGCCCGAGCCGATGGCTCACCTCGGCGGTGACCGTGCGCGTGGTGTGCTTCAGCAGGTAGAGACGATTGGGGTCGAGCGGCCGCTCGTCCATCCACACCACGTCCGCTTCGAAGCGGGAGCCGACGTGCGGGGGCTCGTGTGCGAGCAGATCGCCGCGGCTGACATCGACCTCGTCGTCGAGCGTCAGCGTGACCGACATCGGCGCGAACGCCGTCTGGCGGTCGCCGTCGAAGGTCACGATCCGGGCGACCCGCGCCGACCGGCCCGACGGCCACACGCCAAGGCGGTCGCCGACGCGCACGACCCCGGAGGCGATTTGTCCCGCATAGCCGCGGAACGTGTCGCTCGGCCGGAGCACCAGCTGCACGGGAAAGCGAAACGGCTGCGCGGTCAGGTCGCGCCTGACCTCGACCGTTTCCAGGTACTCGAGCAGCGGCAGGCCGGCCCACCACGGCATTCTCGCGCTCGGCGCGGTCACGTTGTCGCCATGCAGCGCGCTGAGCGGGACCGTATGGCACCGTGCGCCCTCGAGCAGCGCCTCGAAGTCGCCGCGAATCCGATCGAAAACGTCGCGGCTGAAGTCGACCAGATCCATCTTGTTGACCGCCACGACGAAGTCGGAGATGCCGAGCAGGCGCGCGATCCGGGCGTGGCGACGGGACTGCGCCCGCAGGCCGTGCCGGGCGTCCACGAGCAGAATGGCCACGTCGGAGGTCGACGCGCCCGTTGCCATGTTGCGCGTGTACTGCTCGTGGCCCGGCGTGTCGGCGAGGATGAATGTCCGCCGCGCCGTGGCGAAATAGCGATACGCCACGTCGATCGTGATGCCCTGCTCGCGCTCGGCTCTCAGCCCGTCGGTGAACAGCGAGAAGTCGATGGGACCGGCACCGCGATTGGCGGACGCCGCGCGGACCGCATGCACCTGGTCCTCGTACACCGCCCGGGCGTCGTGCAGCATCCGCCCGATGAGCGTGCTCTTCCCGTCGTCCACGCTCCCGGCCGTGCAGATCCGCAGCAGCCCGGACATTCAGCGTGCCCTCCGCCGCACCGTCGCACCGTCGCACCCTCGGACGCACCGTCGCACCGTCGCACCCTCGCACCGTCGCACTAGAAGTACCCCTCGCGCTTCTTCATTTCCATGGACCCGTCCTGATCGTGGTCGATGACACGGAGCTGCCGCTCGGAGTGGCGCGTGGCGACGAGCTCCTCGATGATTGCCGGCACGGTGTCCGCGTCGGAGCGGATGGCGCCGGTGCACGGCGAGCAGCCGAGCGAGCGCATTCGGCAGCGGACGACCTGCGGCCGTTCGCCCGGCATCGGCACGACGAACGGCTGCTCCGGCAGCAGCAGCGAGCCGCCGCGGACGATGACCTCGCGCTCCCGGGCGAAGTAGAGCGGGACGATGGGAATGCGCTCGACGTGGATGTACTGCCAGACGTCGATCTCGGTCCAGTTGGAGAGCGGGAAGACGCGGATGGTCTCGCCCGGTCGCAACCGCGCGTTCAGCAGGCGCCACAGCTCGGGCCGCTGGCGCTTCGGATCCCATTGGCCGCGCGCGTCCCGCACGGAGAAGACGCGCTCCTTGGCGCGCGACCGTTCCTCGTCTCGACGCGCGCCGCCAATCGCCGCATCGAAGCCGCCCGCCTCCAGCGCGTCGAGCAGCGCCCGCGTCTTCAGCAGCGCGCAGCAGCGCTCGGTGCCGACCGCGAGGGGTTGAGTGCCCTCGCCAATCGCCTCCTGGTTGGCGTGGACGACGAGCGTTGCACCGATCGTCCTGGCCGCCTCGTCGCGAAAGCGGATCATCTCGCCGAACTTGTACGTGGTGTCGACGTGCAGCAGCGGGAACGGGATCGGCGCCGGATGGAAGGCCTTCTGCGCGAGCCGCAGCATCACGGAGGAGTCCTTGCCGATCGAGTAGAGCACGACCGGACGCGCGAATTCCGCCGCCACTTCGCGCAGGACGTGGACGGCTTCGGCTTCGAGCGTCCGCAGGTGGTCGAGCTGCAGCGCCGGCAGCCGAGTCGTCATCCAACTGCCCACCGCCACGCCCGGCAGCGAGCCGGTCAGGAGCGCCGCCGCCAGCGGCCAGTCGACGGTGCCCGCCTGCGCATGCGCGACCGCGGTCACGCTCACCAGGATGGCGGCATGAAAGACGTCGGTGCCGACCACCTGCGCCGCGGCGAGCGGGAGCACGCCCAGGAGGAACGGGACGAGCAGCGATCCGCTGCCGACGGAGGTGAACCCGACGAGCGCGCCCACGAGCGCCCCGGCGGCATAGGTGCCGCCGCCGCGGCACGCGTGGCGCCAGCGCGCGGGGAGCGGCAGCGGCGAGGCGCCCACGAGGCGCGCCATCAGCAGCAGCGCGACTGCCACCAACGCGACGCCGAGCGCCTGCCGGACGGCGTGGTCCGCGGCTCCGGCGTCGGGAAGCAGGCGCAGCGCCACGACCGCCGCGAGCCCCGACGGGACGCTTGCCGCCGCGAGCCGTAGCGCCAGGCGGAGGTCGACCGTTCCCTGCCGCCAGTGCAGGTACGCGCCGACGAGTTTGGTGACGGCGCCGTAGACCAGATCGGTGCCGACCGCGATCACCGGACGGGTGCCGAGAATCAGGATGAGGAACGGCGTCATCAGGGCGCCGCCGCCCATCCCCGTCAGGCCGATCAGCACGCCGACCCCAAAGCCGGCGAGTGGAAGCGTCAGGTCCAGCATTCGACGAAAGAGCTCCTGAAAACACGAAAGCCCGGGACGAGGGGTCCCGGGCTTTCCAGTTCTGCTGTGTTGTCGTTGGTGGGTGGTGTGGAACGGCCTACCCTGACAGCCAGACGGATCGCGTCGAGACCGGGATGGTCCCCCGACAACAACAGACGCAGATCCGGCCGATGTGGAACAACACGATACGAGGGATTCTACAACGCTTTTGAACACGTTGCGAAATTACGCGCGCGCAGGCGGCGTTGACCCACCGCCGTCGCAAATAGTACAAAGAACCCCCTTTTCCGATCTTTCCTGGAGGCTCCTGGTGCCAACCCTGCAGATCCGTCCCGATATTCGCGAGAAATACGCCGTCCTCTTCGGCCCCCGGTCCGTCAACGGCCGCACGGTCGTTGTCGAAGATCTGATGGCCGACATGACCGCTGCGGTGAGCGCCGAGCTGCCGCGCCTGCTGGCCGACCGCCACGGCGTCCTCGAGCGCGTGGCGCGCGGCGCGGCCCGGTGGGGATTCCTGCCGGCCTCGGGCGAGGTGAGCGACGCCGACGGCAACAAGACGACGGTGGCCCGGATCCGGCAGGGGATGCTCGACGGCTTCTACGGGCGGCGGACCGCCGACGCGTGGCGCACGGGCGCGCTCGTCCCGATACCGGCCGACACGATGCGGCCCGGCCTCGAGGGCACCGGTCCCGCCATCGACATGGGGATGGCGATGGGAGCGCTCAACAGCGGCGCGTCGCAGTGGATGTGGGACTGGGAGGACGCCGGCGGCGACTACAAGGATCAGCTCTACCAGGCGTGGGTGAACCTCCGGGACATCCTGGCGCACAAGTGGGACGGGAAGCCGTTCGTCCATCCCACGAAGAATCGGACGTATCGCATCGAGGTGCCGCCGGAGCAGTGGCCGACGATCCTCCACCGCGTCGCCGGCATCCACCTGCGCAGCCGGCAGATGACAATCGACGGCGAGCCGGTGCCGGCGATCATCCCGGGGCTCGTCATCCACGCGGTCCACAACTTCGACGCGCAGAAGAAGAACGGGTCGGGCATCTACTACTACATCCCGAAGCTCGAGACGTGGCAGGAAGCGAGGCTGGTCGCCAGGCTCCTGAAGCGGCTGGAGGAGGCGATTGGCGTCCCCCGCGGCACGATCAAGGTCAAGCTGCTCAACGAGCGCGCCGAGTTCGTGCTGCAGCAGGACGCGATCATGTGGGTGCTCCGGGAGAACATGGTCGGCCCCAACGTCGGGCGCTGGGACTACATCAACAGCCGCGAGGAGATGTTCCACCACGATCCGGCGATGGTCATTCCCGATCCCCACACGGTGACGATGGCGGCGCCGTCGATGTCGTACTACACGAGGCGGAACGCGCTCCTGGCCACGCTGTGCGGCGCCATGCCGATCGGGGGGATGGCGGCGCAGATGCAGAACCCGCGGGCGCCCGAGCACGACGCCAAGGCGCTGCGCGACATCTGGATCGACAAGCTGCGTGAACGGCTCACCGGGCTGTTCCGGATCGACGGCACGGTGTACGACACCTACCGCCAGAGCTGGGTGGCCACCGTGCAGAAGGACTACGTGGGCGCCGGCAAGGAGCCGCTCGTCACCGATCTGGCCGACCTGCAGCGCGTGGTCGACAAGGCGACCCAGGACGAGCGCGACCGGCTCGAGGCGCTCGGCCTGCTCGAGAAGGGGAAGGTCCAGCCGCTCGAGCTGACCGCGGCCGATCTCACGGTGGAGAAGCTGTTCGCCCCAGAGGCGCTCGACCGCCTGCTCGCGCGCCCGGCGGGACCGACGACGGAGGACGGGCTGCGCTACGCGATGTACATGGCCACCGAGTACATGTACCAGCAGCTCCAGGGCAACAACGCCGCGGCCATCCACGATCCGAAGACCGGGCTGCGGTTCATGAACGATCTCGCCACGTACGAGATCTTCTGGCACTTCCTGTACCTCACCGTCTACCACGGCGTGGAGCTGACCGCCGACGGCGAGTCGTCGAAGAAGGGCGACCGGGTGACGCCGGAGTTCTTCGTCACGCTGATCGACGCCCGGCGCGAGACGGTCAAGGAGCTGTTCCGGACGCTGAACATCGTCTACGAGCGGACGCACGCGGAGCTCGTGCTGCAGGTGCTGCAGCGGCAGGTCGTCGAGAAGCGCCCCGATGGGACGCTTCGGCCGCAGCCGCGCTGGATCAAGTACGGTTCGCGTGTGCTGCTGGCGATCGTCGAGCAGCCGGAGGCCGACCGCGAGGCGATTCTCGACGCGATCCTGAGCGACCGGCAGGACGTCGTCATGAAGCTCGCCCGCGCCACCGATCCGGCCGCGCGCGCGCGCCTGCGGAAGGCCCTCGACGCGCACGACTACGTGTACGACGTGCCGCCCGGCGCGCCCGCGCCGGCGGCGTGAGCGGGATGCGTGGCGTTGAGCAACCGGGAACAGAGGTCCGGTTCCAACCTTGGGCCGGACCTGGGTTGTCGATGAACATCTCCGGCAACACCGTGCTCATCACGGGCGGCGGAACGGGCATCGGCCTGGCGCTCGCCGAAGCGCTTCTGGACCAGGGTAACGCGGTGATCGTCTGCGGCCGCCGGCGCGCCCGGCTCGCCGCCGCGCGCGCCCGCCATCCCTCGCTCCATACGCGCGTCGCCGACCTCAGCCGGCCGTCCGGCCGCGAGGCGCTCGTCGCCTGGGTGCTGCGCCGCTTTCCCGATCTCAACGTGCTCGTGAACAACGCCGGCGTGCAGCGCGTGGTGGACTTCCGGCACGGGCCTCGGGATCTGCCGCTCGTTGACGAGGAGCTGAGCACGAATCTCGCGGCACCCATTCATCTGTCGGCGATGCTCGTCCCGCACCTGCGGCGGCGCCGCGAGGTCGCCCTCCGCGCAGCCGCCAGCCTCTACCGGAAGCGGGACAAGCTGTTCGACGCGATCAACGATTAGCCTCGATTTTCACGCCAGTGAAACAGATAACGGGGCTTGGGCAATGTCGCTCGCTCGCGGCTGCCCCGAGGGTTG
>Ga0156279_141_pt2 | contig 73024 bp, 66 predicted proteins | sample RifCSPlowO2_12_FD_107928 | JGI IMG/M metagenome (GOLD analysis project Ga0156279, IMG submission 107928) | Acidobacteria bacterium RIFCSPLOWO2_12_FULL_68_19 | reverse complement strand
CACGATCCGTTGAGGCGACGTGATCACCGATAGGGATATCGGGTCATCAACCTCAGTTCACATTTGTGCGCTTTTCGATGAGCGCCAACACTCTACGTCACCGGCAGCATCGGCATCAGCATCTACCCCGATGACGGTCTGGATGCAGAGAAGCTGATCAAGTGTGCGGACACCGCGATGTACCACGCCAAGGAAAGCGGCCGCAACAATCACCAGTTCTTCAAGCCCGACATGAACGCCCGGGCCGTCGAGCGGCAATGGATCGCAGCCAACCTGCGCCGCGCCCTGGCCCAGCACGAGTTCGTGCTGCACTATCAGCCGAAGGTCGATCTCGAGACGGGACTGATGACCGGTGCCGAGGCGCTCATCCGCTGGAGGCATCCGCATCGAGGACCGATCTATCCCGCGCAGTTCGTGCCGATCGCCGAAGACTGCGGTCTCATGGTGCCAATCGGTCAGTGGGTCCTGCGCGAAGCCTGCGCGCAGGCCCAAGCCTGGATCGACGCCGGCCGGCGGCCGACCACCGTGGCATGGACGTCCTGAAGGTCGATCAGTCCTTCGTCCACGAGATCAGTGCCGATCCCGTTGGCAACTCAATCGTCTGTGCCATGATCAGCATAGGCAAGAACCTCGGGCATCGGGTCATCGCGGACGGTGTGGAAACGCGAGAGCAGCTGGCATTCCAGCAGGGCCAGCGGTGTGGTGAGGGGCAAGGCTACTACTTCAGCCGGCCGGTGGTGGCCGAGCAGTTCGCGAAGCTGCTGGACGCCGGCATGCCGCCCGCGCTCCTCCAGTGACCGGCGTCGCGCCGCCTTCAGGCCGGTGCGCGCTCGAAGGTCACGGTCCGTGCCGACAGATTCGGCGTTGCCGTCCTGCTGGCGTCCGTCCACGCACGAGCCTGCGCTGACGGCGCGCTGTCCGCGCCGGCGTTCGCCCACCACTCCCGCTGGACGCGCGCGAGGGCCGGCAGGGCGAAGCCGAGCAGATCCTCGATTTGGCCGAAGGTCAGGACCACGACATCGGCGTATCTGTCCCGCAGGTACGTGTGCAACCCGTGATACTCGGCCGGCGCTGCGGCCGGCTGCGGCGTCGCCGGTGCCTGACCTGTCCCGTTCATCAGATTCTTCCAGGTCGTCATGCGTCTGCTCCTTATCGCTTGATTCGGACCGAGCGCAGCATCTCGTGGAACGCGCCTTCGTAGCGCTGGAAGTCGCGCTCGGGCGCGGTGAACACGAAGAACAGGAGGCCATCCGGACGTTCCAGGGTGACCAGCCAGTCGGTCTCGCGGCCACCGCCGGGCGAGTCGTTTGAGAGGTAGGTCGACAGCGCCGAGTCGCCGTCGACGCCGATCGCCTCGCCATAGCGAATCACGCGCATGCCGCGGTTCGACAGGCGCAGCTCCTGAACGAGCTGGTCGGTGGAGTGCTCCAGCCGCCCCACGGCGGCGGAGTCCTGCCGGGACCCTTGCTCGTACCCGGCGCCCTGCAGCCGCTGTGCGTAGCTCGTCGCGCGCGGTTCGAAGATATTGACGATGACGCCCCAGGCCAGCGCCTGATGGCCCTGTCCGTCGGCAATCAGACCGCCTCGGGGCGCGATCGTCATCGCGTCACCCTGCCCGTGCGCCTGCCAGTTGTCGGGGTGGCTGATGCGCAGGAGCGCATTGTTGACCGACACGAAACGCCCGGACGGCCGGTCGGGTGCCGTGCCGGCAGCAGGCTGCCCGCGATCGTCGCCGGCCCGCCGTCGGTCTGTGGCGGGCGGCCCCGCCAGCGACTGCAGATACCGCTTGATATCGCCGAATTCCCTGGCGCTCGTGCGCGCACCGCGCGATCCGCCCAGCGCGCTCACTTCCTGGTTCACCCGTTCGATGCGGTTGTCCGGGCTCGGGTGGTTGGAAAAGAACTCCACCGGGCCGCTGCCCTTCTGCTGCTCCTCGATCTTCTCGAAGAACTGCCCCATGGCGCGCGGGTCGAATCCCGAGTCGTACAGGATCTGAGTGCCCATGACATCGGCCTGGGTCTCCGCCGTGCGCGAGTACTTCAGCAGCACGGAATTGACCGCGAAGCTCCCGCCGAGCTGCGCCAGCATCGCCGTGGTGGAGGTGCTGCCGAGGATCCCGCCCAGGATCGCGAGCGGCACCTGTGCGGCCGACGCCTTGCTCGCCTGATTGGTGCCGTGGCGCAACGCCACGTGCGCCGTCTCGTGCGCGATCACGCCGGCGAGCTGCGATTCGCTGTCGGCGGCGTCGATCACGCCGCGGTTGATGTAGATGGGGCCGCCGGGCAGCGCGAACGCGTTGATCGCCCGGTCGTTCACGACCTTGAATCGATAGGGGTACTTCTCGCCGGGCGCCTTGGCGGCGAGCCGGCGCCCCAGGGCGTTCACGTAATCGTCCACGCGCGCGTTCTCGAGCATGGGCAGTTGCCGCTCGGCATCCATCGACACCTGCTGGCCCACCTCAATGTCCTGCTGGGGCGAAAACATGTTCCAGCCCGGTGTGAGCGCCGTGCGGCCATCGGCCGCCCAGGCCGCCGCGGCCAGAAGAAGAGAAAGCGCCGCGCCGATGGCGCCTCTCGTCATCGGCGCCATCTCTGAGTCGCGGTCCGCGGTCTTCCAAGGCTGTGCATGCATGGCCGGTTCTCCCTGGCCGTACAGTACGCGGGTACGCGGGCGGAGAGATGTGCTCAACGGCACAGGGCTGGCCGCGGGCGTACATGTGACCGCGAGTGGCACATAGTGCCCAAAACCCCGTACGTCATGTCTGCGACGCGGCCGTTCGCGCGCCTGCGGGCGCCACGCGGAGGCGTTCTTCCCCGCTGGGCTGGCACCGCGCTTGCTCACCTCTGCCGGTGAATGTGCGGAATCGCCGGATTCGCCGCGTCGAGCGCCCTGGGGCCGGACGAACGCCGCCGCGCGCGACGGATGCGCGACGTGCTGGCGCACAGAGGTCCCGATGGCGCCGGCCTCTGGGCCGACGACCGCACGGCGCTCGTCCATCGCCGCCTGAGCATCGTCGACGTCGCCGGCGGGCATCAGCCGCTCTCGAACGAGGACGGCGGCATCTGGGTCACCTTCAACGGCGAGATCTACAACCATCGCGACGTGCGCGCGGAGCTCGAGGCCGCCGGACATCGCTACCGGACGCGGTCCGACACGGAAACGATCGTGCACGCCTACGAGCAGTGGGGCGACGACTGCGTGCAGCGGTTCCGCGGCATGTTCGCGTTCGCGCTGTGGGACGCGCCCAAGCGGCGCCTCCTGCTCGTCCGCGACCGCCTGGGCATCAAGCCGCTCTACTGGGCCCGGGCCGGCGACCGCGTGCTCTTTGCGTCGGAGGTCAAAGCCATTCTCGCGAGCGGCCTCGTGACGCCGCAGGCCAACCGCGCGGTCCTGTCCGAGGTTCTCGCGACCCGCTACACGTCCGGCGCCGAGACGCTCTTCGAAGGCGTCTACAAACTGCTGCCCGGCCATCGGCTGGTCTTCGAGTGCGACCGGGTCCGCGTCGACAAGTACTGGGATCTGCCGCTCGACGGCCCCGATCCGGCGCTCGACCGTCTCGGGGACGGCGAACTGGTGGAGCGATTTCGAGGGCTGCTGCAGGAGTCGGTGCGGCTGCACCTGATGGCCGACGTGCCGATCGGGGTGTTTCTCTCGGGCGGGATCGACAGCGCGGCAGTCGCGGCGTTCATGGCGCCCTACGCTGCCCGGCCCCTCGAGACCTTCTCCGTGGGGTTTGCCGACACGGCGTTCAACGAGCTGGCGTACGCCCGGCAGGCGGCGCGATTCGTGGGGGCCACGAGCCACGAGGTCGTCATCGACGACGCCGATTTCTTCGGCGCCCTGCCGCGCCTGATCTGGCACGAGGACGAGCCGATCGCCCACCCGTCGAGCGTGCCGCTGCACTTTGTGTCGGCGCTGGCGCGCACGCGCGTCAAGGTGGTGTTGACCGGCGAAGGCAGCGACGAGCTCCTGGCCGGCTACGGCAAGTACCCGCGCGCGCTCTTCAACTGGCGCGCTGGCGGGATGTACGAGCACCTTCTGCCGCGCGCGATCCGCGAAGCGGTGGCGGCGTCGGTCGTGCCCTCGCTTCCCGGCACGCTCGGACGGCTGGCCCGGCGGTCGTTTCTGGCCATGCCGCGGCGGCCGGCCGACGTGTTCCTCGACAACTTCGCCGGCCTGCCGCTCGAGCTGCAGCGAACGCTTCTCGATCCCCGGATCGTGGCCGGCGCGGACCCGTATGCGGCATCGCTCGAGTACTTCAGCCGCCCGAACGGCGCGAGTGGCACGCTCGGCCGGCTGCTGTACACCGACATGAAGACGTACCTGGTTGAACTGCTGATGAAGCAGGACCAGATGAGCATGTCGGCGTCCCTCGAGAGCCGCGTGCCCTTTCTCGACCACGTGCTGGTGGAGTTCGCCGCGCGGCTGCCCCACCGGCTGAAGCTGCACGGACGCACGACGAAGCGGATCCTCCGCGAGGCGGCCCGGGGCCTCGTGCCGCCCGCGATCCTGACGCGCCCGAAGATGGGATTCCCGGTGCCGTTTCCGGGCTGGATGCGCGGCCGGTGGAACGACGTGGCGCACCAGGTGCTGCTCGATCGCCGCACCCGTCAGCGCGGCCTGGTCAACCCGGCCGCGGTCTCGCGGCTGCTCGAGCGGCATCGAGACGGGCAGTGCGCCGGCGGCGACGCGATCTGGGCCCTGCTGAACCTGGAACTCTGGTACCGCACGTTCATCGACCGCGACGGCATTCAAACGCTGCCGGAGGCGGGCCCGTTGCGCGCCGCGGCATGAGGCACAACGAGCCATGAGGGTGTCCGTCTTCGGTCTCGGCTATGTGGGCAGCGTCTCGGCGGCGTCGCTCGCCGCCGACGGCCACGAGGTGGTGGGCGTCGACGTCAACGCCGACAAGGTCGAGGCGATCCATCACGGCCGCAGCCCGATCGTCGAGCCGGGCCTGAGCGAGCTGCTGCAGCAGGGCGTCGCCGCGAGGCGGGTGCGCGCGACGACGAGCACGGCCGACGCCGTCGCAGCCACCGATCTCTCGCGGATTTGTGTCGGCACGCCGAGCCGCCGCAACGGCAGTCTCGACCTGACCTACCTCCTGCGCGTCTGTCAGCAGATCGGCGAGGCCATCCGCGACAAGCCGTCGTACCACGTCGTCGTCGTCCGCAGCACCGTCCTCCCCGGCACGACCCACGAACACGTGATTCCCGCGCTCGAGGCGGCGTCGGGCAAGACGTACGGCGAAGGCTTCGGCGTGTCGGTCAATCCGGAGTTCCTTCGCGAGGGCACCGCGCTGACCGACTTCCGTCATCCGCCGTTCACGCTCGTCGGACACAATCACGCCGCCGACGCCGCGCCGACCCTGGCGCTCTACCAGCACATCGACGCCCCGCTGCTCGGCACGAGCATCCGCGTTGCCGAGATGATGAAGTACACGAGCAACGCCTGGCACGCGGTCAAGGTCGTCTTCGCCAACGAGATCGGCAACCTGTGCAAGCGCGTGGACGTCGACAGCCACGAGGTCATGGACATCTTCTGCAGGGACGAGAAGCTGAACCTGTCGTCCTACTACCTCAAGCCCGGGTTTGCGTTCGGCGGCTCGTGCCTGCCGAAAGACGTGCGGGCGCTCCAGCACCGCGCCCAGGAGCTCGACCTCGACATGCCGCTCATCAACTCCATCCTGCCCAGCAACCGCCTGCAGGTGCAGCAGGCGATCGACCGCATCGTGGACACCGGACGGAAGCGGATCGGACTGCTCGGCTTGAGCTTCAAAGCCGCCACCGACGATCTCCGCGAGTCGCCGATGGTCATCCTGGCCGAAGCGCTGCTCGGGAAGGGATGCGCGCTGGCGATCTACGATCCCAACGTCTCGCTGGCGCGACTCGTCGGCGCCAACCGGCAGTACATCGAAGAACGGATCCCGCACCTGTCGCGGCACCTCTGTGAGTCGATGGACGACGTCATCGGCGGGTGCGAGGTCATTGTCGTCGGCAATGCGTCTCCCGACGTGCCCGAAGCCATCACCCGCTGCCGGCCGGATCAGATCGTGATCGACCTCGTGCGGACGCCGCTCGACTTCAGTCGCGTGCGCGCCCAGTACGACGGTCTGTGCTGGTAGCCGCATCCCCCCACGCCCCGCCGGTGACGACCAGGGCGCCGCACGGGTCTGGCGGCGGAGGGGGGATCTCGCGGTCATTCAGGTGGATCGACTGCAGTCCGCAGACGGCGGCGCCCGCGAGGCGGAGCTCCGCCGGCGGCTCGGATGCATGCAGGTGGAGCGCGCCGTCCGTCGCCGCCGCGTGCAGATCGATCACCGGCGCCGACGCGGCGATGCTGAACCACCCCTCGCGCCGCGTGAGCGCGTGGCTCCCGTCGATCAGATCGAGCGCCACGAGCGCCCCGGAGTCCTCGACGTAATGCAGCATCCGCGCGTCCGTCTGATAGTCGAGCATGCCGCACCCGCGGCCCTCGCGGCGCGGCGGCTCGCCCGGTCGCAGCAGGAACACCGAGTCGCGGCGGCCGTGGACGACGCGTGCGCCTACGGCGGCGCCACCGTCGCCGCACACCGGATCGAGCCGCTCGAGCGCCGGCGCACCGGACGACCCGGCGCCAAGCCAGGTCACCATCGTGAACGGCGCGTCGGACAGCCGCGTGACGCGGGCCGTCCAGGTGGGGATGAGCGTGCCATAGACCGGGGCGTACCAGCCCAGGCCCGAGTCCTCGTCGCCACGGGCCAGCCGCACTTCGCCGGCATCATGGAGCAGCCACGCCTCGACGCCGTCCGCACGGGTCGCGCGCAGCCGCCCCGGCGCGTCGCAGGTCAGCGTCCAGCCGGGATCGAAATGCCAGTGCGCGTCGGCGGTGATGCGGCCGCTGCCGACGACGTCGTCGACGATCAGCCAGCCGTCGTGGACCGTGCGCACCAGCGTCCGGCGGTGGCGCACCGGCGCATAGCCGTCATGAGACCCTTCGGCCCAGTCGAAGCGCGGGTTGTGCCGCGAGCCGTCCAGCCGGGCGTGGGCCCGCGTCTGCCACTGGAACGGGCCGGACGGGACGGCCTGCGATCGGTTGCCGAGCGTCACGGTGTTGTGACTCATGCTGCTGCGCAGCCGGTCGCGGAGCCGCCGATCCGCCGTATAGGTGGACGTCCCCGGGTCGACCAGCAGCGGCCGGCCGGCCAGCGTCAGTGTCAGGGCCAGCGCGCCGGCGTGCGCGTGGCCGCCGTTCAGATGGCCGTGAGGCCCCGCGTCGAACACCGCGTGGCTGCCGGCCGCGTCGCGCGCGACGACATACCCTGTGTCGGCAAGCGTCCGCGACGGCAGCGGCGGGGCGGCGGCGTGCGTCCGGTCGAGGAGCGGCCCACGCTCGATGGCCTGGCGGCCCGCGATCCAGACCACCTCTTCCTGCAGGCCCCACGGCGCAAGATCGGGCCGGTCGAGCACGACGGCCGCGAGCGCCAGCGAATCACGGACGTCGCGGCACTCCCGCCCCGCGATCGGCCACAGCATTCCGCCATCGTCGTCGCCGATGAGCGGCAGGTATCCGCGGTCGTCGGCCATCGTTCGTGTGAACGCCGCGAGGTGCCTGACCGCATCGGTGAACCTGGACACGGCCTCCGGGTCGCGCGCCCGTTCCGCGGCCGACAACGCCATCAGGTAGAAGTCGAGCGTGTAGCGCTGATAGTGGGTGGATCGCTCGACATGTCCGCCGTCGCCGCGAATCTGTCGGTCGATCTCGGCGAGGAGAATGCGGCGGCCGGTGTCGGCCCAGCGGCGGCTTGCCGCCAGCTCGGGCAGCGCGACGCCGACGACGTACAGCGCGAGCGCCTCGCCCGTCAGGTGCGTGTTGGGGCTGAAGTACACGGACAGATTGCGTTCGACGTGTGTGAGCTGGCGGTCGAGCGCCACGAACATGTCGACGAGCCAGGGGTACTCTCCGCCGGGATCCGGGACCCGGGATCCGGGACCCGGCGTACTCGGCACGTCGGCGAGCAGGAAGTGCAGTCCCCACATCCACGAGATCGCCCGCAGGCTGATTTCCAGCATGCTGGCCCAGTTGATCCCGACGAGCGGGGGGTTGGCGGCGAGCCAGCCCTGCAGCTGCTCGAGCAGCGCACGCCGGTAACGCGGGTCGCCGGTCAGCCACAGCGCGCGGCCGAGTTGCAGCCAGTGCTGGTGGCGATTCACCTCCCAGATGACCTTGTGGTCCCCGATCGCCGGGTCGAGGTACGGCACGTCCGCCCAGAACAGGGTGGGCGCCCTCCGGTGGTGCACCGGATCCAGGTGCCAATCGACGCCGGATCCTGCCGGCGCCCAGTCGAGGCCGCGATACCCAAGCAGGTCGTAGCGCGCCGCCAGAACGCGGTCCGCGCGTTCTCCCGCCACGGATGCCGCGCTCGGCCATCGTGCGAGGACGTAACGGCGCACGGCGTCGGTTGACGCCGGATCGAGGGCAAACCGGCTGGTCCGGGCGCGAAGGCGTTGCGCAAGTGCGGCGTGGACGGCCGTCCACGGGGGATGCGCCCCGGCGCGCAGCGACTCGTCGAGCACCCCCTCGGCGACGGCGTCGTGCAGGTCGCTTCGGCGCCATCCTGGCGGACGCATGCGGACGGCCACTCGCTGAGCAACGGTTCTGGCCGCCGACCTGGCGCGCCATGAGACTTCCGCGCGCGTCATGCGACGCAGGCGACTGAGTGTCATCGCCGTCATACGGATTCGGCCGATGGGACCCGCGCCGCCGGTGCATGCACCACCGCTCGGTACGCCTCCAGCCAGCCGTGGCGCACCACTGGCCATCCGTATCGGGCGCACGTCTCGTGCGCGGCCGCCGCAAGCTGACGCGCGTACGGCGGTGACGCGAGCAGCGTCAGCACGTGCGCGGCAACGGCCTCGTCATCATCCTCCGGTGCCAGCAGGCCGTGCACGCCATCGGTCAGCAGCGCGGGCACACCGCCCACCCGGGTCGAGACCACCGGCAACCCACTGGCAAACGCTTCGAGCACCGATAGGGGCATGTTGTCGGTCACCGGGGTCTGGACGTAGACATCGGCGCGGGCGTAGTACCCGGCGATCTCCGATGGAGGAATGCGACCGGCGAACGTGACATCGCGGAGATCGAGCTCCCTGGCGAGCGCGCGCAGCGGCGCCTCCTGCGATCCGCTACCCACGAGCACCAGGCGTGCGCGTGGATGTCGAGCCTGGACGCGGGCGAAAGCGCGCAGCACGCAGGCGACGTTGTAGATCGGCTCGAAATTTCGGGTGGACAGCAGGCGCGGTCCGAGGGGGTCGCGCACACGATACGGAAACAGGCGCACGTCGATCGTGTTGGGAATCGTCCGCGCCGCAATACCGAACGACCCGAGCACGTCGCGTAGAAAGGCTGACGGCACCACGTTGAGATCGACCCACTTCCGCATCACGTACCGCGCGACCGCGGACCGCCGCAGGTGATCGGGGGCCTCGCCGCTGTGATAGTTCAAGACGACCGGGCGGCCGAGCAGCCGCGCGATGAGCACGGCCGGGAGCACGGCGAGCAGGAACGACGAGTACGACGCCGAGAACACATGGACGACGTCGGCGCGCCGCACCTCGCGCACGAGCAGCGGCCAGTACCACAGCTGCGTGACGAGCGTGCGCAGGTACCTGACGCGCAGCAGCGCGTCGAACGGCCGTGGCGGCGCCGGATCGATGGGCACGAGCCTGGCGTCGACCCGCCGGTCGTCCTCCCAGCCCTGGAGGAGCCGCTGCGCCTGCACGGCGTGGCCGCCCAGGATGCGGAGCGAAGCGGCAACGATGGCGATGCGAAGGGGGCGCGCCACGGGGGATGTGGACTTCACCCTGCAAACTCCGGGCCCCATCGCAGGTCGGGCCGCTGGCGACGCGCCCCTGTCCTAAAGACGCCCCAAGTACGAGGAGGATGTGTGGCAAATAGGAGGCGCAGACCGATCGGCACATGTCGAATGTGTGAATCTTTGAGTGTTTCCTGCCGATAACCACGGTAGAAGGACTGGCATCTCGATTGCTCGAGGGCCAGCCGGTTCTCCACTCCGACCCGCGGAGCCACAAGGAGGGATCCCATGCGCGTGGACACCCGCGGCGTCCTCAACGCCTTGTTCGGATCTGCGGTCCTGGCGGCCATGTGGCAGGTGTGCGGCGCGGGCCTCGCGCATGCGCAGACGTCCCAGGCGCCCGGAGGGTTTATCGATTCGGCCACGGGCAGCGGCCTCAGGCCGCGTCTGTCGGCCGGCGAAATCCAGGCGTTCCTGCCGCCGCGCGGCGTCTTCGCGTTTCCGCCTCCGTACGGCACCGCCGGCGCGCGGCTGACCAACGCCGGCGACTGCGGCGGCGGCGACTGCGTCACCTACGTCGGCTATTCCTACTGGCGCAACATCAACAACCACGTGGGGAGCGAGACCTTGCTCGTCGTCCTCGGCCTCGATCGCCGGCGCGGCGGCGGCGGGCCGACGCTCTTCAGCTACAACAAGCGCACCGGCGAGACGCGCAACGAGGGCCCGCTGTTCTCGCCCGACAGTCCGCATTCCTGGGCGTCGGGCGAGGGGTGGTATTTCAGCGCCAACCAGCGCCACGTCCTCTACATGAACGACGGTGTGCGTCTGCTGAAATACGACGTAATCACCCACGCCGTGCAGACGGTGTTCGACGTCCGCGATCATCTCGGCAGCGACCGGCGCATCTGGCAGCTCCATTCGAGCAACGACGACCGCGTGCACTCGGCCACGGTCAAGGACGGCAACTACAGTGACGTCGGCTGCGTCGCCTACGACCAGTCCACGGGCAGAGCCACGTTCATCGCCCGCAAGGGCGACTTCGACGAATGCCAGATCGACAAGAGCGGCCGCTGGCTGCTGGTGAAGGAGAACGTCGACGGGCGCAACGGCGAGGACAACCGCATCATCGACCTGCAGTCGGGCGCCGAGCGGATCTTCTACGACGAGGAAGGCGCCGCGGGGCACTCCGATCTGGGCCATGGCTATCTGGTGGCCGAAGACAACATGTACAACCGGCCGGGCGCCGTACGCGTCTGGCAGTTCGGACAGGACCTGAATGCGGCCGGCCAAGGCACCCTCGTGTACGGCCTGGCGTCGTGGGACGGCGGCGGCGTCGGGCACCTCTCCCACGCGAACGCGAGGGCCGGCACGCCCGTCTCGCAGCAGATGGTCTGCAGCAGCAACGCGTACCGGGAGAACTTGCCGCGCGTCAACGAAATCGTCTGCTACCGGCTGGACGGCTCCATGAACGCGCTGATCGTCGCGCCGAACATGACCGACCTGGATGCCTCCGGCGGCGGCAGCGACGACTATTCGAAGCGGCCGAAGGGGAACCTCGACCCGACCGGCGAGTATTTCGTCTGGACGAGCAATGCGGGCACCAGCCGCAGCGACGCGTTCATCGTGCGCGTGCCCCAGCACAAGCTCGGCGTGAGCGGTGGCGCGCCGGCCCCGGCCCAGGCGCCCCCGCCGGCCTCCCCCGCGCCGGCCCCCGTCGCGGCACCGGCGCCCACTCCGGCTCCGCAGCCTGAGCCGCCCCTCGCGCCGCCGGCACCAGCGGGCGCCGTCCGCTGGATGAGCCTCATCAACGTGATAGATGCGGGCGACACGCTCCGGAAAACCGGCGGCTGCCACGGATGCGCGGACGCCAGCGCCGTGTCCGACGGGCAGGTCACAAGCAGCGGCGCGCTGACGTTTGTCGCCTCTGAGGCCGAGTCACTGCGGTTTGTCGGCCTGGGCTCCGGCGGGATCGGCACCGGCGCCGGCGACCTCACCTTCGCGCTTCGTTTGCAGTCGGGCGTGGCGGAGGTACGGGAGTTCGGCGCGTACCGGACCGAGATCGCGTTCAGCGCGGGGGACACCTTCCGGATCGCGGTTGACGCGGGAGCCGTGCGGTACTCGAAGAACGGCACGGTCTTCCATACGAGCGCGAGCCAGACGGGGTACGCGATGCGCGCGCATGCCGTCCTGTTCGATGCGAACGCGACAATCGGCGGCATCGCGCTGGGCGGCGCCGTCCGCTGACAGGCGCTCGAGGGCGTCGCGGTCAGTGCGTCAGCGTGAGCTTGAACGGAATCCTGCTGGCCGGCTCGAGGCTCACGACGCGGACCTTGTAGGCGGCCGCTTCCATCATCGGCCGGTGGAACCAGATCCGTGGCGGTCCCTCCCGCGGCGCGACATCCTCGTGCGCGAGCCCCTCGCCTGCCCAGTACAACTGCACGAGCATGGCCCGCGGGGCGCCCAGCCACGTCAGCGCGACCTCGATCGGTCCCGGCCGGGGAAGTGACAGGTCGAAGACCTCGCACGGATAGCGGTTGGCGAAGCAGGGCGGTGCCCCCTCGACGAGCGGACCCACCGCTCCGCTGATCACACGGGAGGTCGACCGGGACTCGGCCGTCGCCGGTACCGCGAACGGCGCCGCGGGCGCCACGAGGCCCGCACTCGTGGATGTGGGACCCGTCTGCGACAGCGTTGACAGGCCGCAGTACGAGGTGAGGACGACGAGGGACAGGCTTAATGCGACGACACCGGGGCCGTTCATGGTCGAGCGTCCTTTCCCACAATCGCGCCGCCGTTACGGCGACGCCAGCGAACCGACCCGTTCCCACGTCACCGGTTGGCGATGCGTGAGAAAGCGGATGAAGCCGACAACGGTCGCCCAGTTGAGCACGCAGATGGCGCAGGGCACGCTGAAGACGAAGGCCCTGCGTCCGGTCCCCCGCCGGAGATACCCGATCAGCGCCGCGGCGTAGAACACCAGTTGCCCCGCGAGCGCCCACCGGTAGAATGGCGCCGAGACCAGCGCCAGCGCCGCCAGCAGCACCGCCGCGTGGAGCGGCGGCAGCGCGAGGCGAAGCGCCTTGTGCGACATGGTCTCGAACCAGAGCCGGTTCCGCAGCGGATGGAAGAGCCAGCGCTCGCGCGTGAACAGCTGAAAGGTGCCGGCGGTCGTGCGCGTCTTCCGGACGAACTCCTGCCGGGCCGTGGCGGCGCCATCATAGGCACACGCGCCCGGCTCGAACACGACGCGAAGCCCCTTTCGGGTGATTCGCAGCGGAATCAGGACGTCGTCCAGGATGGTGTCGTCCGGGATCGGCTCGAAGAGGTCGCGGCGGATGGCGTAGATCGCGCCCGTGGCGCCCACGGTCGAATCGGCGCGTCCCTCGGTGGCGCGGATGAATTTTTCATAGCGCCAGTAGAACGCCGTCCCCTGCCTCGCCGCAGCCGGGCCGGCGGCAGTCGTCAGCACCAGCTCGCCGCTGACCGCTCCCACGGTGGGGTCGGCGAAGTTTTCGACGAGCGCGCGGAGGGCGCCGCGGTCGAAACGCTGGCGCGCATCGGCGAACAGCACCACGTCGCTGCGCAGGCCGGGCACGACGGCGTTGAGGACGGCCGCCTTGCCCCGGCGCACCGCGAACGGCCGGACCGTCACGCCGCGGTGCGCGTATTCGCGGGCGCGCTCCACCGTGGCGTCGGTCGATCCATCGGACGCGACGACGACCTCGAGCCGATCGACCGGGTAGTCGAGGGCCAGGAGGTTCGTGAGGCGGGAGGCGATCCGGTCCGCTTCGTCGTGCGCCGTCACAACGATGGACACCGACGGCTCGATCGGCGCGCGCACGCGCGGCCGGGGGCGCCACCTGGCGCGCATGGCGGCCACCAGCGGATAGCCCACATAGACGTACGTCATGAGCAGGAGCGACGCCCAGAACACGAACGCCGCAGGATCCCAGATCGTCAACGCCCCGCCTCCCAGGTCCGGCTGACGAGCCCGTCGAGCGCTCGCTTCAGCGCGGCGATGTCGGCGCCCGTTGCGGAAGGGCCGACGCCGTCGAGCGACGCCGGGTAGACGTTGCCCGGCGGATACGCGCCGGCGGGTGCACCGGCGATGACGTTGCCCCGCACGATGGCGCCTGGGAAATACCGCTCGAGGGTCGGATTGCCTGGGCCGGTGCCAGACCCGGTGATGCCATGCTCGTTGTGAGGCACCACGTTGTGCTCGAAGACGAAGTGCGTGTGGGGCGCATGGTCGCCGCCAAACAGGATGCCGCCGGTCTGGAACGCGGTGTTGCGGTCGATCGACACGCCGCTCGTGCCGTCCAGTAGCTGGAAGAGCCGCCCGTGGCCCCAGCGGCCGCCGACATCGACGAACACGTTGTTGCGAATGGCGATCCGCTGCGTCTGCCTGCTCGGATGGTTGTCGTCGCGCCCGAGCACGTTGATGCCGGCGGCGACGTGGCGCACGAGATTGTTCGTGAACGTCACGTCCTCGACGACCGACCAGGGCGCGCCGCCGTCCTGGTTGCGGACCGTGAAGAGAATCGCGAACCCGTTCTGCGCGTGCGGCCAGTTGTACTCGAACAGGTTGCCGTCGATGAGAACGCGGCGCGCGTTCTTCAGCTCGAACAGGTTCTTCACGCTCCACGCGACGCCCTCGAAGGAGGGGGCGTCCTGCTTCCAGCGCAGCGGTTTGGCCAGGTGGTTGCGCACGATCTCGATGTCGGAGGGGACCAGGCCCGGGATGTGGGGGTCCGCACCGCCGAACATCACGTTCTCGCCGGACGCCTCGAGGTAGTTGCCGGCAATCCTGAGCGGCCCTGGGCCGTTCCATCCTGCAATCGCCTGGGCGTCTGCGAATCGTTCCTTGAAGTCCGACAGGTGGGAGTCGACGACCGCCGCATGGCGGGCATTCAGCGCGATGCCGCGCCGCCCGCCCGTGGTCGCGTCCCCATGGATATAGCAGCGATCGACGATCAGGTGATGCGGCAGCGCCTCGACCGCCCGTTCGTCGTCTCCGAACTGCACCAGCGCAATGAGAGCGACGCCGTCGGCCGGCGCGATCTCGAGGCCGACCAGGCGATAGTGATGCGCACCCGGCTCGGTTCGGAAGACGGAGCCGGACGAGGCGACCAGCTTGGGCATCCTCGAGGCGTCCGACGGCGCGACGCGGCGACCGGGCGGGGGCAGGTCCCGTGCCGCCGATGCAATGACAATCCAGCCGTCTCCGTCCTTCCGGCGGAGCCGGAACGGTCCACGATACGTCACGCCCGGCTCGAGGGTGATCAGGTTGCCCCCCGTGGCCTCGTCCAGCGCGTCCTGCAGCCGGCCACCGGCGGGCACATGGATCGTCCGTCTCGGAATCGCGAGATCGGGGACGTCGACCCGCGTGCGCGGCAGCTCCGGCGGGCCCGCGTCGCCTGGCGCGGGTCCGTCGCCCGGCGCGGCCGGTGCCCCGGCCGCAGGCGGCGCGGGATCGGACGGGGCAAACCCGGTGCAGGCAAGCACCAGCACGACACCCGCGACGACGGCCCCCCGGCGCACGCTACCCATGGGGCGCGGCTGCGTGGGGTGGGACCTTCGTCGCAGCCCCGCCGAGGATCAGGCCGGCCACGCCCACGTACGCCGGACCCAGGAACGGCTTGATCAACCCCTTGGCGTTCCAGCTCACCCACGCGCGCCGCCGCGCCCAGGGCGGGGACATCACCAGGCGGCGCGCCTTATCCGGGCCGTCGTCGCGACGGACGGCGAAGCGTCCGATGACGGTGCAGCCCTGCTCGTCGCGGATGACGGTCGTGGGCTCGGAGGTGAAGAGCACCTGCAGGCCCGCGTCGCGCGCGGCATGCGCCACCGGTCTCGAGTAGTAGCCGCCGGGGAGCGAGGCGACGAGGACCTCGTGGCCGAGCAGGTCCTCCAGGATCTCGCGGCTGCGCGACCACTCCTGCCGCATGCGGTCGATGCCGCAGGCGCTGAAGCGGCCGGGATGGGACGCCGAGTGGCTGCCGATGACATGCCCGCGCGCGTCGAGGTCCCGTATCTGCGCGGCGTCGAGAAAACCACGATGGCCGATGACGTCGGTCGTCACGAAACAGTGACCGCGCCAGCCGAGGGCGTCAAGGCGATCCGCGACGATCCGGTGATACGACACGCCGCCGTCATCGACCGTGATCGCAAAAGAGTTGGACAGGTCGCCCGCGAGGCCCTTCAACTGCGTGTCGAAGGCCGGCGCGGACAGCTTGTAGCGGTCTGCGGCGGGCGACGCGAACCCGCTTTCGCGGGGATCGGCTGCATACACGTCATGAAACAGCAGGGATATGGTGTGCATACGCGGCTCGTTTCCATCGGAAGTAGTCGGACAGGCGCGGCTGGCCCCAGGCCGCCGAGCGGCGGCCGGCGGTGTCGACAGGCGCCACGTGCTCGCCGCGGCAGAGCGACAGGAGGACGCGGCCGATCGCGTCCAGGTGCTCGATCACCGCGCGGTGTTGAATGACGACGTGCGACTCGCGGACTTCGTCGATGTCGCAGCGGCCCTGCAGATAGATCGGTCCGGTGTCGACGCCGGCGTCGACGCGCAGCAGCGTCATGCCGACCCGGTCCAGATCGCGATTGACGAGCGCCCAGAAACAGCCGTGGGCGTTGCGGTACTCGGGACAGATGCCGGGGTGCAACGCAAACGTCCCGACACGCGGAAGCTCGAACACCTCGCGTTTCAGGATCACCTTGCACCGGGCGATGGCCAGGTCCGGTCGAAGACCGGCCATGAAGCGCCGCGCGGCTCCGCTGTTCGGGCTGGAGACGACGATGCGCGGCACGGCGGTGAGGTCCGCGGGGTATCGCTCGCGCAGCCGCTCTACTGCCTGCTCTTTCCATGCGGCGTCACGGCCGGCGAGCCGCAGACGCGCGTACGCCCTGAACGCGACGACGTCGGCGAACCGCAGCCATCCAGCGCGACGGATCTCGCGCCGGGAGGCCCGCCACAGGCGGCCGGGGCGGTCACGAATGATGATGAGACCAGCCAATCGCAGTGTGCTCGCCAGCCACGACGCGAGCCCCTCGGTGTCGAGGCGATCCTGTTCGTGACAGATCAGCACGGCGGCCGGCCGTTCCCCATGTGCGTGCATGCAGCTCCACCACTCCTTCACATCGCTCCTCGAACTCGCGGGCGACCGTCGGCCACGAGTAGCGCGCCTCGACGAGATCACGTCCCGCCCGTCCGAGCGCCCTCCGTTCCTGCGGATCGCGCAGCAGCCTCACGACCGCCGCGGCGAAATCGCCCGGGTCGTCGGCGGCCACGAAATGGCGCCCCGGCTGAATCGCGAGCCCTTCGGCGCCGACGGTGGTCGACACGACCGGCTTGGCCATCGCCAGCGCCTCGAAGATCTTCAGGCGCGTGCCGCCCCCCGCACGCAGCGGCACCACGTAGACCGCGGCTGCGGCCATCGACGGCCGCACGTCGTCCACGGTCCCCGTGAGATCGACGCCGGCCCGCGAGGCCGCCTGACGCAGCCGCGCGCTCGGGTTGCGTCCGACGACCGTCAACGCGGCGTCGGGCACCTCGGCGCGGATGCGCGGCAGAATCGCGTCGGCGAAATACAGGACGGCGTCTTCGTTGGGATGCCAGTCCATCGAGCCGCTGAAGACGAGGTGATTCGGACGTTCGGCGTGCGCGTCCGGTGTGAAGTAGGCCGTGTCCACGCCCGTGGGAATCGACGCGGTGCGGACGCCAGGGGCGAGCGCCTCGAAGCGGCGGCGGTCGTTCTCGGACACGGCAATGGTGAGGTCGGCCCGCAGGCATGCGTCCCTCTCGCAGGCGCGCAGCTTGCGCCACTCGATCTCGAAGAGCGCCCGGCGCCAGGGGCTCGACTCGAGCGCGCACAAGCGCTGCCAGATCAGGTATTCGACGTTGTGCTCGAAGAGCGCCACCGGCGTCGGGCCACCCATCGGCACGTTGGCGGCGGCAAACAGGAAGTCGGCCACGCAGAGGTCGACGCCGCCGCGATCGATGAGCGCCTGCACCTGCGTGCGCACGTCCGGCACGCGCCATTTCCAGAGATCGACCGGATACGACGACAGCCACGAGCGGGCCACTGCGCCCGGGAACGCGGCGCTCCCCCGCTTCGGGACGATGTGAGGGATCGAAATGACCTGTTGACAGTGCGACAGTACGCGGGCGAGCCCCTCGGGATCGTCGTCATGTCCGTGCGTGGTGACGAGGGTGACCGAGTGGCGCCGCGCCAGTTCCGAGACGATCCGCAGGCTTCGCACCCGGCCACCCGTGGTCGACGGCCAGAGCCCGCCCATTTTGATCCAGAGAATGTGCATGTCCCCGGCAGGAGTAGTTCAACATCGGTGCCGCCTGAGGCTTATCGTATTGCCTGACAATCCAGCCACTTAAGGCGCCAGCGGCCCGGGATTCAGCAACCGTGGGACGGCGCTGGGGAAAAAGGAGTAATCATCAGGTCGTCGTGAATCAAGAAACCGGCGGCACCACATCTCGAAGGAGAGCGCCGTCCAGAGCTGGAGATCGAGATTCCGGCCCCGCGCGTTCAGACGGAGCAGGCGCTCGATGTAGGAGAGATTGAAGATGCCGCGGCGGCGGCAGGTGTCCGACAGCAGCAGGTCGTGCGCAAAGCCGGCCAGCTCGCCCCGGAACCAGTGCGCGAGCGGCACGGCGAAGCCGTGCTTCCGGCGATCGATGATGCCGTCCGGCAGGATGCCGCGCATCGCCTGTTTGAACAGATACTTCGTCGTCCCGCCGCGCAGGCGCAGCCTCGCGGGAATCGTCGCGGCGAACTCGACGAGGCGATGATCGAGCAGCGGCGGCCGCGCCTCGAGCGAATGCGCCATCGTCATGCGATCGACTTTGGTCAGGATGTCGAGGGGGAGATAGTGATGGAGATCGCGGTACTGCACGGCGGACAGCCAGTCGTGCGCCGCGTGCCCCAGCTCCGATAGGCCTGACGCCAGCGGATCGTGGCGCGCCACCTGTTCCAGCGCGTCGCGCTGGAAGAGGCTCGGCATCTCGTCGGCATGGAAGAGCGTCGACGCGTCCAGATACCGGCTCGGACCGTCGAGCGCGAGGTGTCGCAGGAACCGGCGGCCGCGCATGCCGTGCGGCATCATCGAGCCGATCGCTCCCGCCAGCGTCTTCACTGGACCCGGCAGGCGGTCGTACGCGCGCTCCTTTCCCTCGACGACGTACTTGTCGTAGCCGGCGAAGAGCTCGTCGCCGCCGTCGCCGCTCAGCACGACCGTGACGTGCTCGGCGGCGAGCTTCGAGACCATGTAGGTCGGGATCGCCGACGTGTCGCCGAACGGCTCATCGAGGTACCACGTCAGGTCCTCGACGATCCGGACGACGTCGGGACGGACCACGAGGTCGTAGTGGTCGGTGCCGAACTGCGCCGCCACGGCGCGCGCGTGCGCCAGCTCGTCGAAGCCGGCTTCGGCGAAGCCGATGGAGAACGTCTTGAGGCGCCCGGCAGCCGGCGCGGCCATCAGGGCAACGATCGCGCTCGAATCGATCCCGCCGGAGAGGAACGCACCCACCGGGACGTCGCTGACCTGATGCAGCGTCACGGTCTCGGTGAGGAGATCGCGCAGCCGCTCGACGAGGCCGGCCTCCGTGGCCGTCTCGTCGGGTTCGAACGCCACGTCCCAGTAGCGCATGATGTCGAGCGGGCGCCCCGCCCTGGCGATCGCCACGCGCGCGGGTTCGAGCTTGGAGATGCCGGCGACGATGCTCTGGGCGGGTGGCGTGGCGAGAAAGGTGAAGAGGTGGCCGACGGCTTCCCAGCTCAACGATCGGCCCGCCCGATCGATCTGCAGGATCGGCTTGAGCTCGGAGGCAAAAAGGAGCTCCCCGTCACGTTCGGCGTAATAGAGCGGCTTGATGCCCAGGCGGTCGCGCGCGAGCAGGAGCTGCCGGCGCGGCCCGTCCCAGATCGCCAGGGCGAACATGCCGCGCAGGTGGTCCACGCATCGCGGGCCGTAATCCTCGTAGAGATGGACAATCGTTTCGGTGTCGCTCGCGGTGCCCAGCGTGTGGCCGCGGCCCTGGAGCGCGCGGCGCAGCTCGCGGTAGTTGTAGATTTCGCCGTTGAAGACGACCCAGACCGAGCCGTCTTCATTCGAGACCGGCTGGTGGCCGCTGTCGAGGTCGATGATGCTGAGGCGGCGCATCCCGAGCGCCACGCCGTCCCCCACGTAAATCCCTTCGTCGTCGGGCCCGCGGTGCACCATGGCCGCGCACATGGCGCGGACCTCCGACTCGAGCACCGGGCGCCCGTCCCATCGGACGATGCCGGCTATGCCGCACATGCCACGTCTCCTTCGCCGGTGGTCCAGCGGCGCGCCACGTGCGCGCCGCCGTAGCCGAGCAGCGCATAAGTGGCGGCGTAGACGCCTGCGCCCGCCGCACACGTCGCCAGCGGCGGCCACGTCACGACGTGCTGGAGCCAGAGGACGGGCGCCGCCGCCACGCCGGCCATCGCCGCGATTCCCGCGAGGCGGCGCCAGGGCAGCGCGTCGCGCACGCCGGCGCCCATCAGCCAGGCGACGCGCGCCGCGCCGAGCGCCTTGGTGACGGTCATCGCCGCGAGCGTCACGAGCACGGCGCCGCTCAGCCCGAAGGCCGACAACGACGCGCCGATCAGGACCGCGACACACGCGAAGCGCACCAGGTTCATGAAGAGCAGGAACCGGGTCTGCGCGTACACCCGCAGAACGGCATCGACCGCCATCACCGCGGGCAGCATCGTCAGCGCCCACACCATGAAGATCGGAACACTGGCCGCGTAGGTCGCGGTGAACAGCCCGACGATCAGGGGATGGGCGCCGGCGAGCAGGAGCGCCGTCAGGGGGAAGATCAGGAACGCCAGGCGGCAGACGGTGTCGTGCCAGATCGCCAGCGCCGCGCGGCCGCGAGGCGCGCCGGCCATTTTGACCATCAGCACGTTCACGCTGGAGGTGACGACGAGATCGTAGAGCGGAATCTGCAGGCAGCCGACCGCGTAGATGGCGAACGTCGCCGTGTCGACGCGGGACGCCACGACGTACTGGTGGTAGTTGATCAGCACCACTTCGATGCCGACCGCCACGGCGAACGGCAGCGCGTAGGCGAGCTGCTGCCGCCAGAGCACCGGATCGAACCGCAGGTCCCGCCCGAACTCGCGCCACAGCAGGATGAGCGTGCCGGCCAGCCGCAGGCCGGCGAACACCGTGGCGCCGATGACCACCGCCCGCAGGCTCACGAACACCAGCGCCGGGAGGACGAGGAGCAGCGTCCGGACGATGTCGGAGGTCGCGTAGGTGACGGCCGCCGCCAGGTGTTTGCGGCGCGACACCATGACGATTTCCAGGACGGTCGACGTCAACGTGAAGGTGAGAAACAGACCGAGCGGCAGGACGTAGGCGGCCAGCTCGGGGTTGATCCATCCGGCCAGTGCGGTGCGCGCGAAATAGAGCACGACGGTGCTCGCACCGCCCGCCAGGGCCAAGGTCGCCATCGCGTTGCACACATAGCGGCCGGTGTGCTCGGATTGTCTCGGGACGAAGTAATACAGACTTTCCGCCATGCCGAGCTGCAGGACGCCGTAGAGCGTCGCGAACACCAGGAAGAACTGCTTGTAGGTGCCGAAGACCGCCGGATCGAACAGGCGGGCCAGCACGACCGCGATCGCGAACGAGGCGGCAAAGCCGATGCTGCGGCCGGTCACCAGGAGCAGCGTCGGGCGGGAGGTGCTATCCATGCGCGTGGGCCGTCCCGGCATGCACCCGCGCGCACTGGCGGGACGGCGGCCAGAGATCCTGTGCCTGGCAGTTGAGGAGGGCCGATGAAAAGCGGCCGTCCGCGTCGACCGACGAGCCTTCCCAGAGCAGCAGCCGCTCAATGGTGAGCGCGCGGTGATGGGGATCTCCGTGCTGACAGGCCGTGTACGCGAACCGGTAGTCCGCCTGCGCCACCGCCTCGATGACCGACGGCGTGAATTGCCCGCCAGGGTAGGCGAAGTGCACGATCGACTCGCCCAGCCTCGCCTCGAGCGCCTGCTTGGACCCGCTGAGTTCGTCCGCGACCGTCGCCGCCGACTCCGCCGGCAGCGAGACGTGGCGCTTCGTGTGTGACCCGATCGTGACGCCGCCACGGCGCATCACGTCGAGCTCGGCCCAGCCCAGCGTGCGCGGGATGTCGGAGACACCCTGTCCGACGCTGGCCTCGAGCCCATCCATTACCCGTTGAACATCGGCCATCGGCAGGCCGGGAAGGAGGGCCGACACGGTCAGGAGCGGTGTGCGCGTCGCCTCGCGCGTCTGGGCAATCGAGGAGTCGACGGAGAGGTCAAGCGCTTTGAGCAGCGCGCACAGTTCTCGATGCGGGTCGTGCCACGTGGCAAATGCCCTGCCGACCAGGTGATAGAGCCTGTCGTGGACCTGCCAGACGGACCGGCCGATGAGGTCGGTCACGACGAAGACGGCGGCCGGTATGCCCTTGCGGGTCAGCACCGGGTACGCCTGTTCATAGACGTCCTGGTAGCCGTCGTCGAACGTCACGGCCGCGACAGGTTTGTCGAAGGGCCTGCCGCTCAGCACCTGCGCGCCGATGTCGTCGAGGGTCACGAATCGGAAATGACGGGCGAGACTGTCGAGATGGCGCTCGAACATGCCCGTGCTCGTGAGCATGCTCGGCATCCCGGTGCGAGCGATCGAGGCGAAGTCGTCGACCACGCGGTGGTACGCGAGGACCAGCGGACGCGTCCGGCCGCGCGCCAGGGCCGCGGCGAACCCGTGGTCGTGCGCGAACGAGATCGTCGACGCGAGCGTCGTCTTCACACGCCAACGCCATCGCCGGCCCTGTCTAGGTGGCACGGGCGCTTCCACGGACACGGCGAGCGAGTCCTCCCAGGCGGCGCCGGGTCTCGACGGCGCGCTGGTGCATCCTCCCGGTCACGTCCGGCTGAAACAGATCGATCTGCGCGAGTGTATGGGTCTCCCGGGTCCAGAGCGACTTGTACGGCTCTGTCCCCCAGAGCAGGTCGAAGGTCTGCGCGCCTTCCTCGAGCGCCGCCCGAATCGTCAGCGCCATCACGACGAGACCGGCACTGGAGCGGCTGAAGCGCGCGTCGAACCCGTGCTGATAGAAGTAGAACTGCCGGTGGTGGAGGAAGCCGTACATCACCGCGGCCGGCGCGTCGTTCAGCCAGAGCACGTACATGCGCAGCCATCCGCCGGCGAGCGCGAGGCGCGTGGCATCCTCCTGAAACGCGCGCAGCGCCGGCGTGAGGAACGCTGTCGACCCGCCGTCGGCGCCAAAGCGACGCTCGTGGAAGCGGCCCAGCGCCTCGAGCGCGTCGCGGCGTCCCGACTCGGACGTCACCGGCTCGAATCGCATCTCGAACTGCTGGCCGATGGCGCGCAGCCGCCGCCGCACGTTCGCACGATGCGCGGAGCCGAGCGTCGCCAGGTACGAATCCCAGGTGTGTCCCGCGAGCGCGATGACCGGACACAGGCCGGCCGGACGGGCCGTCGTGGCCCACCCGTCCGACGCGAGCCGCTCGGCCAGGCGCGCGCCCAGCGAGGCCTCGCGGAGATGGTCGAGACGCATCGCCATCTGGTGCGTCTGGAGGAACGCTGCGAGGGCCCGGAGCGCCGCGTCTTCACGGCCGACCCGCACGATCAGATCGAGATAGTCGGAGCCGGCATGGCCGGTGCCGAGGAACGCGAGCCGGGAGAACCAGGGCATGGCGCCCCGCGCCAGCATCAGCGGAGCGATCGCAATCAGCGTCCTGCCCTCGCGCACCACGAGCACGTTCAGGACGGCACGGCCATGCAGGTGCGTCCACCACGCGTGGAGCCACTCCCACGTCAGGAAGGGGCCGTTGGCCGCGCTGGCGCGCAGCAGCTCATCCCACTGCGGGCGCAGCGCCGTCAGGCCCCAGAGGGTGTCGATGCACTCCACCTCGATCGCCTCGGACGGCGCCACCAGCAGCCGGTAGGCCTCGGAGCCCCACCGCGTCATGCGGACACCCATCGCGCCACATGGGCAAGCTGCCGCGGCGTGAGGTCCTGGTGGATCGGCAGCTCCAGGACGTGCGCCCGCAGGAAGCGCGCGTCGGCGGACATCTCGCTGCCCGGGTCCATGCTGTCGTTCCAGAACTCGAGCGCGTCGACGCCACGCCGCTGCAGCGCGCGCGCGGCTGCCGGCTTGTCGGACACCAGAATCGGGAAGAACAGCGGACAGACGCCCTCCGGCAGGTCGGGGAACACGCGCACCACCTTCGGGTCGAGCTGTGCGTCGAGGCGCCGATAGTTCTCCACGCGCCTGCGGCGGATGCCGGCGAAGTCGAGCCGATCGAGGAGGCGCGCCGAGACGGGCGACATCGCCAGGTCGACCTCCGCCACGTTGAAGCCGATGTCGCCGACGTTCGCCCGCCGTACGTCGAGGGCGCCCGCCGCCCGCCCCAGGCCACGCTTGACCACCTGCAGCGCGGCGCCGATCCGGCCCGCGCGGCCGCGTATCCGCTGTACCAGGAGTTCCGCCGTGCGCCCCGCCACCGACGCGGCACCCGCCCGCCGCAACTGCAGCCGCGTCAGCGCATCGAGCCGGGCGGTGTTCTGGACGAGCAGCGCGCCGTTGGGCAGTGGCAGGGTCTTGTAGAGGCAGAACACCGCCCAGTCGCCGAAGGAGCCGAGCGGCCGGCCGTCCATCTCGCTGAGGAGCGAGAGCGCGCAATCCTCGACCAGCCGCATCCCGCGCCGGCGGCACAGGTCCACCAGCGCCGGCATCGGCTGCGGCCACCCGATGTAGTGGATCACATACAGGATGTCCGGGCGATGGCGGTCGCACAGCCGCGCCACGACGTCGGGGTCGAGCTGCAGGCGACGGTCGACCGGGCAGTACTGAACCCGCGCGCCGGCCGCCTGCATGGCCAGGATCTCGTTCCCGCTGTTGTAATCGGGCGCGAGCACCGTCACCTGCCGATCGCGCTCGACGAGTGCCGCAAACAGGTGATAGATGGCATTGCGGGCGCGGTAGAACGGCAGCCGATCCGGGACGTCGAACGGGAAGCAGGCTTCGCGCGACGCCGGCGCTGCGCGCACGAAGTCGGTCGCCGAGAGACCCTGGTAGGTCGGGACGAACGTGCCGGTCATGCCCGCCATCGCTTCAGCCCCGGCAGCCACCGGAACTTGACGGCATGCAGGAGCCGCGCGCGCCACGTGCCGCCGTAGACGAACACCCAGTCATGGCCCCGGCTGGTCGCCGTCCATTCGAGCTTCCACGGTTCCGCGTCTCCCAGGAAGTCGACCTCCGCGAGCCCCTGCGCGTACGCCTCGCGAATCGCGAGATACGTGAGGATCTTGAACGGCGCGCCGGTGGCGAATTCCGGGTCGTAGCCGGTCTTGAAGAGGAACAGGCGGTTCTCGAAGCAGGCGCCGTAGGAGGTGGCGATGCGCCGGCCGCCCGCCGTGAGGAACAGGAGGCGCAGCCACCCCGCGGCGGTCCCGCGCTCGACGAGCGTCGTGTAGAAGCGGCGCACGGCCGGGTCACCGGTGATGGCCGTCCCGGCCTCGCGCTTCCACCCTGAACTTTCCAGCCGAAACGCCTCCTCGCACGCCTCTTCGATGGCGCGGCGCTCGGCGAGCACCTCCAGGGCCGGCTCCCCGAGGCGCGTCAACCGCGACACCCGGTTGCGAAGATTCGAGCGGAATTTCGCCGGCAGCCGACTGAGATAGTCGTCCCACGTGCCGGCCAGCGAGAGGTACGGCGAGTCGTTGCTCGGCCAGATCCCCGTGGCGCATCCGTCGGCGGCCGCCAGCCGGCAGATCGCGCGCCGGGTGTCAGACTCCCGCGGCAACTGACTGAGCTGCAGCACGTCCCAGCGCTCGCCGTCCGAAAGAAGTGCGCGCCAGATCGCCTGGTACGCCTCGGCCGGGTGCTCCGCGACGATGATGTCGGTACGGGGTGTGTGATCGTTCTGGATGAACCGGATCCGCCGGGCCGGCAGGCCGTACATCCGCGCGGTATCGCGCATGAACGGCGCGATCGCAATGATCCGGCCCCGCGCCCTGACCACCTGGACGTAGAGCCGCGCACCGGGCGTCTTGAAGGCGTCCCACCAGGTGCGCACCCATTCGTGCCGGAGGAACGGATGCGCGAGACCGGCGCGCGCCACGGCCTCGTTCCACTCCGCCTCGAGGCGCACGAAGGCCGCTTCGTCGCTGACCACCTCCACGGCGCAGGCATCCCGCCGGATCGCCGGGAGCGCGGCGGTCCACGCGTGGGCGCGTGCCGCAGCCGGCATCAGGCGGACACCGGGAGCGCCCCACGCTTGCGCGCCAGGAGCTCCAGATAGAGCTGCTCGGTCGACCGCACCATGCGGTCGACCGAGAAGCGGTCCTCAATCACCTGCCGTGCCGCCCGGCCCAGGCGCCGCGCCAGGCGTTGATCGTCGAGCAGCCGGGCGATCGCCTCGGCCAGCGCCCGGGAATCGCCCGAGGCGACGAGCAGGCCGGACACGCCGTCGGCGAGCGCCTCAGGCGTGCCGCCGACCCGCGTGGCCACGGTGGGCGCGCCGGCCGCCATGGATTCGAGGAGCACATTCGAGAGCGCCTCGTTGAGCGAGGGCATCACCGACAGGTCGGCGCCCGCGAGCAGTCCGGGGATGTCGGCGCGAAATCCGGCGAATATCACCCGGTCGGTCACGCCGTACTCCCCGGCCAGACACTTCAAGGCCTCCAGATAGGCGGTCTCGTTCGGCGCCGTCTCGCCGGCGATGAGAAACCGTGCGTCGGGATGGGACGCCTTGAGGATGGCCGCCGCTTCGAGCAGAGGCTCGAGGCCCTTCAGCCGCGCGATCCGCGAGACGACGACCACCAGCGGAGTGCCGCGCGGCAGACCGAGCGCGCGGCGAATCCCATCGGGATCGGGCGCACCCGTGAACCGCGTCAGGTCGACGCCGTTTCCGATGACGACGATCTTCGAGCCGTCGTACCCGTCCGCGATTAGCCAGTCCCTCACCGCCTCCGCGTTCACCAGCACGCAGTCGGCCCACTGGCACGCGTAGCGCTGCACCCGCTTCTGCATCGCGGTGAGGTAGGGGGCGCAGTCGCGAATCGAGGCGATCACCACCGGCGCCACGAGCCGTGCGGGCGGGACCGCGAAGACGTTTCCGTAGAAGTTGTACGCGTGGACGATCTGGATCCGCCGCCGGGCGATGTGCCGCATCAGCCGCGCCTGCTGCGCGATGGCCTGCACGCTGCGGAACGTGGCCACCCGGTATTCCGACAGCGGGATCTGCCGGTCCGCGAGCTCCTGGACGAACGGGCCCCACCGCCGCAGGCACGCGAACTCGAGCGTGAATCGCGCGGGATCGAGCCGGCGGCTGAGAGTCATGAACTGGTGCTCGGTCCCGCCGCACATTAGCGTCGGCACGACGTTCAGAATCCGGGCGGCGGTCACGCGACGCTCCCGGCCGTCGGTGGCGCGGCGATCTCGGCGCGGCACGTGTGCCCGAGCGCCACCGCCAGCCCGGCGACGCTGAAGAAATAGAACTGATAGGCGATGGGATGAAACATCGCCGCGACGGCAAAGGCGACCAGCGACACCTGGACCGCGGCCGCCAGCAGCGCCAGATCGCGATGCGCGGGGGAATCGGCGGCCCGGCGCTCGACGGCACGCGCCGTCCGGAACGAGCGCACGTGCAGCCAGACGAACAGCAGCAGTCCCGGCATGCCGAGGTCCACCCCGTACTGCAGGTACGCGTTGTGAACCCGCCGCCACGTATCGCCCCGCTCTTCGTTCATCGCCAGCACGTCCTGGCCGATGCCGACGCCGGTGAGCGGGTTCCGCGCCACGACGCCGACGGCCACTTTCGTGTCGCGCCATCGCCCCTGCGCCGATCCGGTCGCATCCGTCTCGATGTCGGTGATGGTGCCGAGGCGCGCCACGTAGCCGTCGGGCAGCAGCGGCGGCACGCAGACCGCGACGAGCAACAGCGCCACGGCGGCGCCCGGCGCCTTGCGCCGGGTCAGCACGGCCAGGAACATCACGAACGAGGCGGCCAGCGTGAGAAAGCCGGCACGGGAGAACGTGAGGATCACGGCCGCGACGCCGAGGAGCAGGGCCGCAATCGCGACGGCGCGGCAGGCGCCGCGCGCGATGAAGATCAGGGCGCCCGCGATGGGCAGGATGAGATTCAGCATCAACGCGAGATCGTTCGGGTTCCCGGTCAGTCCGGAGCCCCCGGTGTAGCCGGCGATCCGGTAGAACCCGCGTACGCCCGTGGACAGGTGCTCGCCGGACAGGTAGTGGCTGACGCCGGTCGCCGCGAGCGGAACGGCGCACAGCACGAATGTCCAGGCCAGTACGCGGAGCCGATCCGTGGTCGTCACGACGGCGCCGATCAGCCAGAAGAACGCGACCGCCTTCAAATAGTGATCGACGAGCACCCGCACGCTGCCGCCGGGCCAGGAGGACAGCGGGACCGTCAGCACCGACCAGCTAACCAGCGCGACCGCAATGCCGAGCTCCGGCGAAAACAGCGTGACGGGCTGGCGGCGAATCGTCCGCCCCACCAGATGCGCGACAATCGCCAGGCCGGCCGCGAGCAGCGCGATCCGGAAGGCTTTCAACCAGGGCACCCATTCCTGCGGCGACAGCAGCAGGATGACGGTGAACGAGACGAGCGCGATGAACGCCACCCGGCTGCCGGCGGCCCTCGTCAGGGTCGTGCCCGGCAGCATGCAGACGGGGGGCGGCGTCCACCAGGTCGCGTCCAGATGTGCCACGGCCTCCGGCCTAGCTCCGCCCCGCCGAGGAGCGGACCCGCGGGGAACTGGCCAGCCACGGTATGGACGTCGCCTCCCCCACGCGGCGGCGCGGCGGTGCGGGCACGAGCGCGCTGCGGCTGGGCGACGGCCGCCGGACTTCGCTGGAGCCCTGGCCGAACAGAATGATACCGACCGTCTCGGCGAGGATCCGCATGTCCAGCCACAGCGACCGGTTCTTGATGTAGTACAGGTCGTACCGCATCTTCTCGGTCTCCTCGTCGAGGTTGTTCGCGTAGCCGTGGCGGACCTGCGCCCAGCCCGTCACGCCGGGCCGCACGCTCGACCGCACCTCGTAGTACGCGATCTGCTTCATGAACAGCGCGTGGTTGCTCGTCGGGTGCGGACGCGGCCCGATGAGATTCATCTCGCCGCGCAGCACGTTGACGAGCTGCGGCAGCTCGTCGAGCCGGAATCGGCGCAGCCACCGGCCGAGCCGCGTGATCCGGTCGATGTTGTCCACCACCCATTCCGACGTCGCCTCTGCGCACGGGTGCATCGTCCGGAACTTGACGAGGGCGAACGGCCGGCCGTCACGCCCGGCCCGCTCGTGCCTGAAGAGCACGGGCCCGCGCGAGTCGAGCTTCACCGCGGCGGCAAGCGCCGCCAGCAGCGGCGCCACGAGCACCAACCCGACCGCGGCCACGACCAGGCTGACGATGCGCGCCACAGCCGGACCGGCGCCGTGGTTCCTGAAGCCCTTGGACATGATGAGCGCGATGGGCCGGAGCGTCTCGATCGCGATCTTGCCGGAGAGCCGCTCGTAGAACGCGGCCGCGTCCTCGACCACCACGCCCCGGACGCGCCAGGCGAGCAGCGACTGCAGCGGGAGGCGGTCCGATCGGTCCGCGATCGCCACGACGATGCGCGCGGGATGGACGCGCTCGACGATCTCCGTCAGCCGGTCGCAGGGCCCGAGCCATCGCGCCGCGACCGGCGCCGCCGTGGCCGGACGCTCGTCGGCCACGATCCCCGCCACGACATAGCGCGGGTGGCGGGACGACTCGATTTCCTCGATCAGTCGCGCCGCCATGGGGCTCGACCCGAGGATCAGCAGGCGCGGCGCCTTCGCGCGGATCTCCCGCGCGACGAACCAGACGAGGACGGACGTCGCGAGCGCGAGGAGCACGACCGGCAGGTAGCGCATCTCGGTCAGGGGAAACACGACCTGCGAGGCGACGATCAGCGTCGAGGCGAAGTGGACGGTGATGGTCGGCCTGGGACACATGGTTACGCCTGGCCGGCGATCCGGGACACGCCGGGGAAGTACTGGCGGCAGTACGCGTCGTAGTAGCCAAAGAGCGGGTGCGCGTCGCGGTTGAAGACAATGCCCAGGACCTTCGACGCGTCGAGCAGGTTCAGCGCCTCGCCGAGGAGCTTGCGCGGCGTCCGGTTCGCGCTGACCACCATCAGCACGCCGTCGACCGATTTCGCGATGAGCGCGGCGTCGAAGACGGGGAGCAGCGGCGGCGTGTCGAGCACGATGTACGCGTAGCGCTGCCGGAGCTCCTGGAGGAAGGCGTCGAGCCGCGGGGACCGGAGGATCTCGCTGATGCCGGCGCGGGGGCTGCCAGCCGGAATGACATCGAGGAGGCAGCCGTCAACTGTCCGGACCACGTCGGCGGCGCCGCGGCCGCTGCCGAGCGCGTCGGCCAGCCCCAGGCCGCCGCCGGGGATCGCCAGCAGGCTCGCCACGGACGGCCGCCGCAGGTCCGCATCGACCAGGAGCACGCGGTCGTCGGAGCCGCGCGCCAGTGTCCCGGCCAGGTTGATCGCCGTCACGGTCTTGCCATCGCCCGCTGCCGGGCTGCTGACGGCAATCGTCCTCACGTCGCGCGCCCGCGCGAGGCGTTCAACCGCCAGCCGCAGGCCCTGGTACTGCTCGGCGGCAAACGACGCCGGCGCCGTGAGACTGACCAGGAGTGTGTCGCGGGTCGCCATCGAGTGCACCTCAGAACGCGATCAGCCGGACGAGCGTCTCGTTGCCGCCTGCGACGTAGGCGGCCGTCATGCCCGCAAGCGCAATCGCCGCGAGCGCGCCCATCGTCGCCAGCGCCACCGTGACGCGGCGCCGGATCGGCGTCGGCCCGATCGGCGGAATGGAGATGAGCACCGGCACCGTGGTGAATGCACGAACGTCGTCCACCGAGTGGAACGCCGTGTCGACCTGCTCGCGCGCGAGGGCCGCCGCGGCGGCGGCGGCACCGGCCAGGAGCAGGCCCATGAGGAGGAGCCGCATCCGGTTCGGGGCCGCGGGCCCCTCGGGCGGAAGCGCCGCGTCGAGGATCCGGAACCGCTCCCCCGCGCGATCGGTTTCCAGGCGCTCGGTGAACTGGGCGTCGCCGTACCGCTTGAGCACCGAGTCGTGCAGGTCCCTGGCCGCCGCGTAATCGCGGGTGACGGCCTCGTATTCCTGCTGCCGTTGCGGGCCGCTCGCGAGACGCTGCTCGAGGGCCGCGATCGTGCGGCGGACGCCCGCCTCGTCCTGGCGCAGCCGGGCCAGCTCGGCATCGAGGCCCTCCATCGTGCGCCGGCGGAGCGGCGGCATGGGCGCGGCCGGATCGGCGATGGGGGCAGCCGGCGCCGCGAGGTCCGCGGCGGCGCGTGTCCGCTGCTCGACCGCGTCCGCCTGATCGCGTTCGCGCTCCATCGCCGCCAGCTGCTCACGCAGGCGCAGGACGTCGGGGTGGCGGGCGGTGAACTGCGTCTCGGCCTGCGACAGCTTCTGTCGCTGTTCGTCGATCTGGCGCAGCCGCTCGAGGGACTCGGGCGAGACATCGGCATTCCCTGTGGTCGCACGCGCGAGGAGGCCGGTCTCCCGCAGTGCGTCGAACAGCGTGTCGCGCTGCTCGATGATCCGGATCTGCTGCTCGCCATTCAGCCGTAGCTGGGTGTTGAGCCGTTCGAGCGTGGCGAGATTCACGCCCACGTGCTGCGGCAGCTCGCCCGTGTAGCGAGTCGTGTACTCCCGCACCGCGCCTTCGCGACGATCGAGCTGCGACCGGGCCTCGGCGAGCTGGTCCCGGAGGAACTGCGTGGTGCGGATGGCTTCTTCCGACCGCATCCGGTCGTTCTGCTGCACGTAGAAGGCCGCGACCGCATTGGTCACGTCGGCGACGGTCTCGCGACGATCGCTCGTGTAGCTGAGGGTGAACGACACGGTCTTCGTCCGGCCACTGACCTGCTCCGGCCCGGCGGGCTGGACGATGATGTCGTTGCGCGCCCGTGTCAGCACGTCCTGCTGCCCGGCCCGCCGCCGCAGATCGGGATACAGGTCGAAGCGTTCGATCAGCCCGATGAGCCGATCGCGGCTCAGAATCTCCTGTTTGATCACGTAGAGACGGCTTTCCAGTTCGCCGCTGACGGGCGCCCGGACGATCGACTCCGAGATCGAACGTTCGACGAGCACCAGCGCCGTCGCCCGGTAGAGGTTCGGGAGGCGGAGCGCGAACGCGGCGGCCGACACCAGGATCATCGCGAAGACGGCGGCCATCAGGAGCCCGCGCCGGCGGACGATCCCCATGACGCGCGGCGCCAGCGAGTCGTCGGCAGCGGCGGAGAGCAGGTCACGGGCCATGGACATCTCTCATGGAACGACGATGATGTCGCCAGGGCGCACGTAGAAGTTGTCCTGCTCGGAGTCCTCGGCGACCTTGCGATAGTTGAAGGGGATCCGCTTGGTGGTGACGCCGTTCTGGCGCAGCACCACAATCCGCCCGCGGTCGGCGAACTCGGTGAGGCCCTGCGCCCGGGCGATGAGCTCGAGGACCGTGGCCGGGCTCTTCATCTCGTAGTGTCCCGGCATGCGGACGGCGCCCAGCACCGCAACCTTGACGCTGTGTACCTCGCGGACGATCACGGAGACCTCCGGGGAAGGCACGAAGTCGGCGAGGCGCTCGGTGATCTGCCGGCGCAGCTCAGACGGCGTCAGCCCCGCAGCCTGAATGTCGTTGACGAGCGGCAGCGAGATCATGCCGTCGGGCCGCACCGGGACGATGCGGCTCAGGTCGCCGTTCTTCCAGACCTGCACGTCCAGGACGTCTTCGGGACCAATACGAAAGGCGCTCGGCGCCGGCTCCTGGGCCGACGCAATCGCCGTTGCCGCGAGGCAGGCGGCCATGAATGTGAGTGGCCAACCGGTCATCGTGTGACTCCCTTCGCGCGTGCGGCCTCGTCAGGCGGCAGAATTGAGCGACCGTACCGCGGCGCGATGGTGATACCGACGCGAAAGACGTGCCGCAGCACCCGGTCAGCGAACGGCCCGAGCTGGTGATCCAGGACACTCGGGTCTCTGAGGCTTCCCCGTTGAAAGTCGAGTCCATACGAGGCGGCGATGCTGTAGAGCCCCCCGGGACTCCACGAGCCGACGAGCGTGCCGCGGTAGATCGTGCTGTCCCTGGCGTCGAGCGTGGAGACGCCGGAGACCCCCGCATGGGTGCCGAGGTCGATGCGTCGCGTCACGGGCCAGGTGGTGCGGCCCGTCACGCTGTCGACGCCGACCGGTCCCGGGATGCCGAGCACGATGGTTTCACCGTGCCAGTAATCGAGCGCCAGCCGCACGCGGCGGGTCCCGCGGGCGAGGGCAGCCGTCAGTTCGGGCGTGAGCCCGCGATACGAGGTCACCTTCGGGCCTGCCGAGAGAGTGAGCCGCGTGCCGGGGGCCAGCTCGCGGTCCCAGCCGACGAGCGCCGCGTGGGAGCTGTGATTCGTCACGTGATCGACGAAGGAACGGCCCACGTAGCTGCCGGTCAGCGTCGTTCGCGTCGTCAGCTCCCGCGACACGCCGACGCGGCCGACGTGGAGCGCTCCGTGCTCGTTGTCCACCAGGTGTTCGGTCGTCCAGTTGTACCCGGCGGTTATCGTCGCGCGGGGACCTAGACGTCGGGCCAGCGTCGGTGTCACCTCCAGGCGCTCGGCCTCGCGGCGATCTCCGAGCACGCCCGTGTCGACGTTGATGTCTCCGGGCGTGTCGCTGCGGTCGTACCGCACGGCGACGCCGAGCGTCGTGACGGGGCTGGTGCGCAGCCGCGCCTCGCCGAGGGCGTGCCGCCGCGCGTCGAGCGTGTTCAGCGAAGAGAAGTTGGAGCGCTGGATGTCGAACGAGTAGAGGCCGAGCAGCCTGACCGTGGCCGATTCGTGGCTGCCTTCGACGCTCGGCCGGAGCTGCAGGATCCGGCCGGCGCTTCCGTCGACGCGCGCAAAGAGGTTGTCGTCATACACCGTCGACAGCGACAGCGACGGGATGAACTCCGTCCGCGCCTGCGCGTATGCCGGGACCGCGGACAGGAGCGGAGCGCTTGCGACGATGAGGAGAGCTGCCAGGTGCATTCACACGACCACGAACAGCTCTGCAAGAAGCGATCACAGCCGTTTCCGTTGGGAAAAAGGGTCTTGTGGCGATCGCATGCCCTGCGGGTCGGGACGTTCACGTTCCACTATCCTCCTGCGGTGCCGAATAGTCCCGTCCGGCGGGTCACATTGGCTGGTGCGGCGGCGCGTGCGGTGAGCCGTCCCCAGAGTGGCTGCACGCCGAAGCGCACGACGCGCGCAGCCGTGGCGCGCGGCCGACGCGGGAAGAGGAACACGCGGTGCTGCGGTACGAACGCCGTCGCCCAATGCCGCTTGTACTCGTGGGCGCCGTGCGAGATCACGGTGGAGATCCCGGTCGCGGCTAGACGCTGCAGCGTCGCCTGCATCAGATACGCGCCGGGCGAGAGCTTCGCAAACGAGTCGTCATAGGCAAGGGTGACATCGTAGAAGCAGCCGCGTTCGACGACGCCGAGGATGAACGCCGCGTCGCGTCCGCCGATCGTGAGGATCGGCAGGCTGAGCATGTGCCTGGCGCCGAAGCGCCGGGCGATCTCTCCGAGGAAGGCACGGTGACGATCGGCGAGCCGTTGCCCTTGCAGCTTGTAGCTCGCCTCGGTAATGGCAATCATCCGGTTGATCGATGCCTCGATCCGATCGCGGTCGTCCCCGGGCTGGACGCCTTCCACGGTGGCGACTGCGGCGTCCACTTTCCGTGCCTTCTGGTTCAGCGCGCCGCGACACCTTCGGGTGAGGCCTGCCCGATACCTCTCATAGCCCCCGGTGAGATCGACCATGGCGTACGCATGCTCCTCCGTGTGAACCGCAAGACGATGCCCACCCGCGGCGTGCTGGACCTCCAGCAGCTGAGCGGAGGCAGGGTCGAACCCGTTGAGGCATATCACGTCGAACCGCGCCTGCTGCACGAGCGAATCCAGCAGCGCGGCGACGATCTCCGGCTGATCGTCTCCGGCGAGAAACTCGCCGGCGATCGAATCGTTCGGCGCGAAGTCGACGCGGGTCACCGGGATTCGTCCGAGGCGGCCACGCCGGATCGTCAGCGGCGCCACTCCCGCGAGCTCGGTGCCCTGCCACGCCAGGCCGATGAGCGGCGAGCCGCCGTACGCGCCGGCGTAGTGCCGGTACCAGGGCGCCAGGAAATCGAACGTGGAGACATGCGTCCGGCGCCGGACGGCACCCTCGAGCGCACGCCAGCCGGCCGCAATCGGCTCGAGGGCCCCGGCCTCCCGGACCCAGTCGATCCGCAACGGCGTCCGATGGGCGCTTGACACCTGGCGTCACGAGGCCTTGTTCAGGCCGTTGTCCTTGATCTTGTAGAGCAGCGCCTTGTAGCTGACGCCCAGGATCAGCGCCGCCGCCTTGCGGTTCCACCGGGTGCGCGTGAGGACCTCCAGGATCAGCTCGCTCTCCGCCTCGCGCGAGGCGGAGCGGCCGATGTCCTTGAGCGATACGCGCTCCGCCGCCCGCACCGGACTCGCGGCGGGCGCGGCCTGGAACGGCACGGCCACAGGCGACGCCGGCGGCGGCAGCGGGTGCGCTCGGTTCGAGAACCTCGGAGCGGGCTGCTGCAGCTCGGCCAGGATGGGCGCTTCGCTGGCGAGCACGACCATCCGCTTGATCATGTTCTCGAGCTGCCGGACGTTGCCCGGCCAGTCGTACTCCATGAACCGGCGCTCGAGCTCGGCGCTGACGCCAGGCACCGGCCTGTGGTAGTCCGCCGCGTACTTCTGCAGAAAATACTCGGCCAGACACGGGATTTCGTCGCGACGCTGCCGAAGCGGCGGGACGACGATCGTCAGCACGTTGAGCCGGAAATACAGATCTTCACGGAACGTGCCTTCCGCCACCGCCGTCTCGAGGTCGCGGTTCGTGGCGGCGATGACGCGGACGTCCACCCGCACGTCACCCCGGCCTCCCAGGCGGGAGAACTCGCCGTCCTGGAGTACCTGGAGCAGCTTCGCCTGGAGAGGACCGCTCATGTCCCCAATCTCGTCCAGGAACATCGTGCCGTGATTGGCGAATTCGAACTTGCCCGCCTTCTGCTGCAGCGCGCCCGTGAAGGCGCCTTTCTCGAATCCAAACAGCTCGGACTCGAGGAGCTCCGTGGGGAGCGCGGCGCAGTTCACCTTGACGAACGGTGCGTCCCGGCGCAGCGAACGTGCGTGCAGCGCCCGCGCGACGAGCTCCTTGCCCGTGCCGCTCTCGCCGCGGACGAGCACCGTGGCGTCCGTGTCGGACACGCGCTCGACGAACTCGCGCACCTCGGCCATCCGCTCGCTGTGGCCGAACAGCAGCGTGTCGCGAGACCGCGCGGCGACCTCCGCCCGGAGCCCTTCGACCTCCTCCGCGAGCTGCCGCTGTTTCAGCACCGTCAGGAGCATCGCGTCGAGCTCGGCGTCCTCGAACGGCTTGCTCAGATAGTCCGACGCGCCAAGCTTCATCGCCTGCACGATGACGTCCGTGCGTCCCTGTCCGGAGATCACGATGACCGGCACGTCCTTGTCGATCTGCTTGAAGGTGGCCAGCGCGGCGAGTCCGTCCATGCCGCCGGGCATGACCATGTCCAGCAGCACGGCAGCGGGCCGTTCGGCGTGGAAACACCGGACCGCTTCGCCGGGATTGCTGATCGTCCGCGCATCGTATCCGCGCGCGCCGAGGAACGCGCGAAGAAACCCGCACATTGCCAGGTCGTCGTCGACCACCATGACCTGCGGCTTGCTACCCATCGCTCCGAATAGTCGAGCAATCGGGATGCCACACCGGGCGCCTCGCGAATACCAGGAAAAGCGGCGTGCGGCGAGCCGGTTCGGGTGATCGCGCCGCCACTATTCCACTAATAGGGCCGCTTGAGTCCCGTCTGCTTGATCTTGTTCAGGAGCGTCTTGTAGCTGACCCCCAGGTGCCGGGCCGCCTCGCGGCGGTTCCAGCGCATCTGCGTGAGCGTGTCGGCGATGACGCGGCGCTCGGCCCTGAGCGCGGCCTCGCGCGACACGTCGGCGAGACGCCGCCCCGGTAGATTGGGGCCCGGAGCCGGCGGGGGGACGGAGTCCGCGCTCGTGGCGTCGGGCTGCGCGGCCGGCGGCGACTGACACGGCGAAGACGTCGTGAGCTCCTCCAGGAGGCGCCGCTCGTCCTGCAGGATGACGAACCGCTTGATCATGTTCTCGAGCTCGCGAATGTTCCCCGGCCAGTCGTACTGGACGAAGCACCCGCGCAGGGCATCCGACAGCGCCGGCACGGGGCGCTTGTAGTGCCGAGCGTACTTCTGGATGAAGACGCCGATGAGCTGCGGGATCTCGTCGCGACGATCACGCAGCGGCGGAACCACCGCCTCGATGACCTTGAGCCGATAGTACAGGTCCTCTCGAAACTCCCCCCGCAGGATCATCGTCTCGAGGTTGCGATTGGTAGCGGTCACCACGCGCACGTCGGCGCGGATCTTGGCGTTGCTCCCCAGCCTGGTGAACTCGCCGTCCTGAAGCACGTGCAGGATCTTGGCCTGGAGCGGCGGTTTCATTTCGGCAATCTCGTCGAGGAACATCGTGCCGAGGTGCGCCTGCTCGAACCGGCCGATCCGCGTGCCGGCGGCGCCGGTGAAGGCGCCTCTTTCGTGCCCGAACAGCTCGCTCTCCAGGAGCTCGGCCGGCAGCGCGGCGCAGTTCACCTTGACGAACGGTTTCGGTTTCCGGGGGGAGAGACGATGAATGGCCCGGGCGACGAGCTCCTTGCCGACACCGCTCTCCCCGCGGATGAGGACGGTCACGTCGCTGTCGGCAACGTGTTCGATGAGGTGGGCCACCGCCCGCATGGCGGGACTCGCACCCCACGCGAGGACCGGCTCGTCCTGCGTGTCGCCGAGCCGTCCCCGCAGATCGGCCAGTTCCTCGACGAGACGATTGCGCTCGATCGCCTGCCGGATCGCGGCCTCGAGCGCGACCTCGCCGAGCCCCTCGGGGTCGGCCGGCTTGACGACGTAGTCGACGGCGCCGAAGCGCATGGCCTCGACGATGATCGACGCCTGGTCGCGGCCCGACAGCATGATGACCTGCAGCTCGGGCCTGGCGGCCTTCAGCGTCTTCAGCGTCTGCAGGCCGTCCATGCCGGGCATGGCGACGTCGAGCAGCACGAGATCGGGCGGTTCACCGTGCCGGATCGCCGCCACGATCGCATCGCCGCGCGTATACACCCGCGCCTCGTGCCCCCGCTGCGTCAGGAACGTCCGCAGGTAGCCTGCGAAGCCGGAGTCGTCATCCACGACGGCAATCGAAGGCCGGCGGTGTTCACCGACCGGCGGTTGGAGGGTGCGTGCGGTCGCGCCAGCCATGGTCGTCAGTGTGCGGCCGGCAGCCGGAACGCCGAGGCGCCGCCGCCCGCGGTGCCCGGGGCCGACCAGACCGCGCCGCCGTGCGCTTCGATCACACATCGTCCAATCGGCAGCGCCAGGCCGAGCCCGCCGCGCCACTCATCGAAGGCCGGTGGCGTCGTCGCGCTGGCGCCTTCGACCAGCGACGGGGTGACGGCGTCGTCGCCGATCGTGACGACCGCCCAGGCCTCGGGCGTATGTTCGAGCATTGAGCACGCCACCACGATCACGCCCGGTTCGCCCCGCTCGCGCAGCGCTGTGTGCATCAACCCCCTTAGCGCCGCCGCCAGGCGCGTTCGATCGCCGGTGACCATCACAGGATGCGTGGCTCGCACGTCGAGTCGCACTCCGCGGTCTTCATCTTCGGGCAGCCCGGCCGCCAGCTCGACGACGAGCGCGGCCAGGTCGAACGGGACGCGCGGGACTTCGACGTCCCCGGTGTTGAGCCGCGCGAGCTCGCCCATTTCCGCGATGAGCGCCCCGATGCGCGCGCAGGACCGGTCCGCCTCCTCGAGCATCGTCCGCTGCGGCGCGGTGACGGCGCCGGCCTGCTCGCGAAGCAGCATGCGCACGTAGCCGGACACGACGGTGACCGGCGTTCGGAGTTCATGCACCGCCAGCGACAGTTCGCGAGGAGAGTGAACCGTCATGTCTCAGTCGTGCAGGACCACGGTCAGGAGGGAGCGGTTGACCGTGATGCTGCCGTTGTACCCGATGAAGCCGAGATCCCGGAACTTGTTCATGAAGAAGTTGACACGGGAGCGGGTCGTGCCGACGATCTCGGCAAGCGTCTCCTGCGACAGCTTCGGCAGCAGGAGCGACTCGTCCTTCGTGCCGTAGCGCGCCAGCAGGAGCAGGGCGCGCGCGAGCCGCTTCTCGCTCGAGTTGAAGAGCTGATCGATCAGGTCCTCCTCGATCCGGATGTTGCGGGCGAGCATGTGGGAGAGAAACCGCTCGGCCAGCGAGGGCTGCGTGTGCAGCAACGTGAGCATGTGGGACTTTTCGATGACGAACACCGTGCTCGCGTTCAGCGCCCGGGCGGTCGCCATGCGCCGCGGCTGCCCCGCCAGGCACCCCTCGCCGAAGAACTCGCCCGGCCTCAGGATAGCCACGACGGCCTCCTTGCCCGTCTGCGACAGTACCGAGAGCTTGACGCTCCCCTGCCGGAGGTAGAACACGTCGGTGGCGGGATCGCCCTGCGAGAAAACGACGGCCCCGCGGGGGTGTTTGGTGACGCTGCGAGGCGCGCCGGCGGAATCGAGGGAGGCGAGCAGATCGAACGCAGGGAGCGCCTGCGTTCGCTTGCGTGCCGCTTTCGTTGCGATCTCCATCACCGGGTCTCTAGCTCGTGCGGACGCGCACCGTCAGCGGCGCCGTGAGCTGTGCGGAGACGTCGGCGCCTGGCCCAAGGCGCACTTCTTGCCCCTTCGTCGCCAGCACGACACCCGTACCGGCGCCGCCGCCGATGACCGCGCCCTTAGCCGCGCCATCGCCCCCGCCGAGAACGCCTCCGATGATCGCACCGGCGCCCGCGCCGATGCCGATCTTCGCCGCGTCCTCACCCTTGGTTGCCGGGGCGACATGCGTGAGGGGCGCCGCCTGCAGCTCGTACTGCTCGTCGCCGGTCCGAAGCGACGTGAAGCGGAACGCGATCATCGCCCGCCCCTTCACGCGCCCAGAGCCATCGACCTCCGTCACAGTGCCCGCCAGGCGCGCGCCGGCAGGCAGCACCTCACGGCCGTCGATCATGACGGGCCGCGCGAGCTCGGCGGTCACTGCGTCTTCGACCGCGCTGGTATCGGACCCGATCGCGCTCGTCAGCGCCAGCGGCAGCGTAGTCCCGGCCGGAATGGTCACTTCACGGTAGACCGGACCGGCCGGAACCGCTGCTTCTGCGGCCGTCCGTGGTGGCGCCGGTGCTCTCGCGGCCGGCCCTGGCGCCGGTGCTTCGGCGGCCACGCCGCTCCCGGAATTCAGTGGAGCGTCTGTGGCGTCCGACGCGGTTGTCCCGCACGCGCTGGCGGCAAGCGCCGCGCCGAGCGCCAGCATGAGGAATCGGTTCATGGCTGTAACCTCACAATCAGTGCCACCCCTCGATCGTGGATGTTGGCCGGTGCGGCGGACAGGCTCCGCGCGCGCGCAGCAGGCGACCGCACGGTGGTCAACGCCACAACGAAGGAACACAGCGAAAGACGAGGGGGGGTCTCATAGAGGCCATCGTAGGTGCCCGGCAGAACGGGGTCTGTCCCGTTTTGCACAACAGCCCTGGCCGGCGGTGGCACGGCACCCTCGGGGCGTTCGATTCGCTCGACCGCAACGACGACGGCCTGCTGAGTCGCGCCGAAGTCGGCGGCAACTAGAGGAGATGGGAGGCTAGTTGGGGTCGAGCTTGTTCACGTCGCGTATGTCACGGAGGGTCCGCCGCATCTCCTCGACGACCTTCATGTTGTCGAGCGTCGCTCGTAGCGTTTCGGCGGTCGCATGCACGGCCTCCATCGTCGCGTGACGGGCCGCCTCGGCTGCGGCTCGTGCCTCCTCACCGGCGATCCGCGCGCTCTCCCCGACTTCCCGGAGGCGCTCCCGCTCTTCCCGGACTGTCTCGAACGCCTCACGGTGCTGGTCGCGGACCTCCCGCGCTTCCTCGGCCAGCCGCCTGAACTCTTCCGCCTCATTCCTGCCAGACTCGGCGGAAATGCGGTGTCCTTCGGTCAACCCACGGTCCTGCTCTGCGTCCTGACGACTGTCCTCGGCCTTCTCGCGCACGCCCTCGGCGTGCTGCCGGTGCTGCTCTGGCGGGATGTGATCGTTTGGCATGTGGCATCCGCCCACCGCTCGGTGGATCAGTCGTGCAGGACGACACTGAGGAGGGAGCTATTGACCTTGAGGCCGCCGTTGTACTCGATGAGCCCGAGCTTCCTGAACTTGTTCATGAAGAAGTTCACGCGTGAACGGGTCGCGCCGATCATTTCCGCGAGCGTCTCCTGCGAGATCTTCGGCAGCGTCCGCTGGGGATTGGCCTGGCCGTAGCGCGCCAGCAACAGCAGCGTCCGAGCGAGGCGCTTTTCGCTCGAGTTGAAGAGCTGGTCGACCAGGTCCGCTTCAATGCGAATGTTCCGGGTCAGCATGTGGGAGATGAAGCGGCTCGCGAACAGAGGCTCCTCTCGGAGCAGCCGGACCATCGCGTCCTTTTCGATGATCAGCACGCTGCTCGCCGTCATCGCCGTCGCCGTCTCGATGCGAACCGATTGACCGGCCAGGGCGCCCTCGCCGAAAAAGTCGCCGGGCGCCAGTATCGCGACGACCGCCTCCTTGCCGATACGGGAGAGCACCGAGACCTTGATCGCGCCCTTCTGGAGGTACCTGACGTCATTGGCGGGGCCGCCTTGTGAGAAGACGACCGCTCCCTGTCGATACTTTACAATTTTTCGCGCCGGGCCTGTCGATTCGAGATACGCCTCCGCATCGAATCCGCGCCGTGTCTTGGGTTCGACGGATCGTGTCTTTCGTCTCATGAGGGTGCCGTCGATTGTCGCACGGGGGGCGAACTCGCCGTGGTATTCGGCCATTTCGTCCACCTCCTATCGCCATTTTATCAACGCGCGCCACACGCCGCCAGGTCGTCCCTCCAGCGCGAACACGGTGCGAGGACCGGTAATTACCCGAGGACCACGCCTTTGCGATGTCCTTGGCTATCGCAGGCCGCAACCCTGCGCAAATCAAGCGGATCAAGCACTGTCCAATATTTAACAGCTTGGAGGCCGACGAGCTGTCAAAGTGCCCTCTGAACTCGTCTCGCGGCGGGCACATTATATGGAAAAACAAAAGAGCGAGGGCGTCGGCGTGTTGCCCGGTCTGCCGCGCGGCCGCGAGCTGGCGAAGACGCTCACCGGAATCCGTGGCTTGGACGAGATCACGCGTGGCGGGTTGCCAAAAGGGCGGCCGACGCTCGTCTGCGGCGGGCCGGGATCCGGCAAGACCCTGCTGGCCATTACCTTCCTGGTGAACGGCGCCGTCCATTTCGACGAACCCGGCGTGCTCATGACGTTCGAGGAGAACGCCGAGGAGATTGCCAGCGACGTCGTGTCGCTCGGGTTCGACCTTCCGGAGTTGATCAAGGCGCAAAAACTGGCGGTCGACTACGTGCGCGTGGAACGCAGCGAGATCGAGGAAACGGGCGAGTACGACCTCGAAGGCCTGTTCGTCCGGCTCGATTACGCGATTCGGAGCGTAGGAGCCAAGCGCGTCGTCCTCGACACCATCGAGTCACTCTTTGCGGGCCTCAAGGACGACGCCATCCTCCGGGCGGAGTTGCGACGCTTGTTCCGATGGCTGAAAGACAAGGGCGTCACCGCCGTGATCACGGGCGAGCGTGGCGAAGGCCAGCTGACCAAGCAGGGGCTCGAGGAGTACGTCTCGGATGCCGTCATCCTGCTCGACCACCGCGTCCACGACCAGGTGTCGACGCGCCGCCTCCGCGTCGTCAAGTACCGCGGCTCCCACCACGGCACGAACGAGTATCCGTTCCTGATCGACGGCTCCGGCATCGGCGTGCTGCCGGTCTCTTCCCTGGCACTGCAGCATGAGGCTCCGCTGGAACGCGTGTCGTCTGGCGTCGAACATCTCGACGGGATGCTCAGCGGCAAAGGGTACTACCGCGGAAGCACGATCCTTGTTTCCGGCACCGCCGGCACCGGGAAGACGAGTCTGGCCGCCCACTTTCTCGACGCGGCCTGCCGCCGGGGCGAACGCTGCCTGTGCTTTCTCTTCGAGGAGTCGCCGCAGCAGCTCCTCCGGAACATGCGCTCCATCGGCATCGACCTCGAGCCGTGGGTGGCAGGCGGACTGCTCCAGTTCCATGCGGACCGACCGTCGCGGTACGGGCTCGAGACACACCTCGTCACGATGCACCAGGTCGTGGCGGACTTCAGGCCAACCGTGGTCGTCCTCGACCCGGTGACCAACCTGATGACGGTGGGGACCTACGCCGACGTCCAGGCGATGCTCACGCGCATGATCGATCATCTGAAGACCGAGAACATCACGGCGATGTTGACGAGTCTCACGCCCGGGCAGACCGACATCGAGCGCACCGAGACGACCATCTCGTCGCTGATGGACACCTGGATCGTGCTGGCGAACGATGAGATCGGTGGCGAGCATCGCCGCGGGCTGTACGTGCTCAAGTCCCGCGGCATGGCGCATTCGAACGAGCTTCGCGAATTCGTGCTGACCGATCACGGATTGAACCTGTTCGACGCCGCTTCGCACGGAACACCGGATGACTCCCGACACGGTGCGCGGAAAGGACGCGATCGCCATGCAGTTGTCTGAGGACCGGCTCGCCACGTCGTCGCCGGAAGCCAAGGCGTACGTGTTACGGCTCTACGTCGCGGGACAGACGCCGAAATCGGTCCTGGCCTTCACGAACCTGAAGCAGATCTGCGAGGACCATCTGCAGGGGCGCTACGAGATCGAGATCATCGACCTCTTGAAGAATCCACAGCTCGCACGCGGCGACCAGATCCTGGCCGTGCCCACGCTCGTGCGACGGCTGCCGGAACCGATCAAGAAGATCATCGGCGACCTCTCGAACACGGAACGCGTTCTCGTCGGGCTGGACTTGCAGGAACGCCGGTAGACAGCGATGACACTGAAGGAGCGCAACGGCGCCCGTGCGGCATTCGAGCGGGCCGCTCAAATACCACCGGCGGACCGGTACGTCCTTCGGCTGTACGTCACAGGCATGACGCCCCGATCGGCGCGCGCGGTCAAGAACCTGCAGGCGATTTGCGACGAGTATCTCGAGGGGCGGTACGATCTCGAAGTCGTCGACATCTATCAGCAGCCGGTCCTCGTGAAGGGCGAGCAGATCATCGCGGCCCCGACCCTCGTCAAGAAGCTGCCGCTGCCGATGCGCCGGATCATTGGCGACATGTCGAACCGCGATCGCGTGCTCCTTGGACTCGACCTCGTTCGGTCTTCTGACCAACACGGGGGGGGGGGGGGGGGGGGGTAGGCGGCGATGATCACACGCCAGGCTGATCACTACGACGAGGCGGAGACGCTGCGCGTGCGCCTCGCCGAGGCCGAGGAGATGCTGCGGGCGATTCGGCAGGGCGAGATCGACGCGCTGGTCGTCGAAGACGCCGGCGGCAATCAAGTCTACACGCTGCACAGCGCCGATGAGCCGTACCGCCACCTCGTCGAAGAGATGCAGGAAGGCGCGGTCGTCCTCACGAAGGGCGGCGAGATTCTGTACGCCAACGCACGGTTCGCGGCGCTGGTAGGCGAACCGCTCGAGTCGGTGGTCGGCAGTCGCATGGGCCGATTCGTCAACCCGTCTGACAGGGAGGATTTTGAGAGCCTGCTGAGTGCCGGCAGCGGAAGGCGTCGCAGCCGCTTGATCGGCTCGGATTCTGGCGCCTTCGAGGTGAGTCTGTCGCTCACCCCAACCGGGTCGACGAATGGCGATCGCCGCCGGAATCTGATCGTGACGGATCTCAGCGAGCTCCTCGAGGCCAACAGCAACCGCGACCGCGCCGAGCGCGACAACCGCACGAAAGACGAGTTCCTGGCGATGCTGGCCCACGAGCTGCGCAATCCGCTCGGCGCGATCAGCAATGCGGTCCGAGTGCTCGAGGTGACGCACGCCGAAGGGGAACCCGCGGCCCGCGCGCATGAGGTGATCGCGCGACAGGTCGGCCACATCTCCCGTCTGATCAACGATCTGCTCGACGTTGAGCGCGTGGTCTCCGGAAGGATCCGACTGAATCGACAGCCGCTCGACATGGCCGAGGTGGTACGCCGAGCCGTCGCCATTGTCACCGGCGATGCCCGGTTGGATCGCCACGTCGACATCAGCACCGAGCCCGTGTGGGTCGATGGGGACGCCATGCGGCTCGAGCAGGTGCTGACCAACATCGTGACCAACGCGGTCAAGTACACGCCGCCAGGCGGGCGGATTCGGGTGGCACTCCGAGCTGACGGCAGCGACGCCGTACTGAGCGTCGAGGACACGGGGTGTGGCATCTCGCCCAGGCTGCTGCCCTTCATCTTTGAGATGTACGTGCAGGCCGGTCGGACACTCGACCGCGCTCAGGGCGGCCTCGGGATCGGCCTGACGCTCGTCCGCCGCCTTGTCGAGCTGCACGGGGGCACGATCGTGGCGTCGAGCGAGGGAGAAGGGCGCGGAAGCCGGTTCACCGTCCGACTGAGGCAAACTCCTTCGGCCAGCAACCCTGCCATCTCATTCCCGCCGGAATGTCGTGCGAAGCCGAGACGCGTGCTTCTGATAGAGGACAGCGCAGACGCACGCCAGATGTTGCGAATGATGATCGAGCTCGCCGGGCACGTGGTCTACGCCGCCGCCGACGGCGTTCGCGGCCTCGAGCTCGTGAACGTCGTGCGTCCCGATGTAGGGATCATCGACATCAGCCTGCCCATCATGGACGGCTACCAGGTTGCCAGGCGGATTCGTGAGGAGCCGCACGGCCGCGGGATGCTGCTGCTCGCCCTGAGTGGCTACGATTCTTCTGGCGACTCGAAACGCTCGTCGGACCACGGGTTCGATTATCACCTCGTGAAGCCCGTCGACCCGGATCACCTGATCCGCCTGGTCAGCGAAGGTGCCGACGCATCGTAGTGTGATCAGTGGCGGGCATGGAGGAGTGATGGGCGACACCCCACTCGTTGCGGAAGCCTTAGCCCGCATCAAGGGCATGTTTGAGGAGATACCAGGGACTGAGTGGACGGTGACCGACGCAGCGCGGCTGTTCGGACTGGAGACCTCCGTCTGCCGAGCCATCTTCGATGCGCTGCGGCACGCAGGCTTCCTGACGCAGCGCGCCGATGGGTCCTACGTGCGGTACGGAGTGTTCGCCTCCGGAGGACCGGTTGCTGTGCGTGGAGGATCGCGCATCTGTGATGATGCTCCGGGCGACGCCGGCTGAATCGAGGACTGTGGCGTGAGCAGCGCCGCGTCGCGGGTGATGTACACGGACCGGGCGCCCGGATAAGGATAAGCGTCAATCGTGCAGGACAACGGTGAGCAAGGAACTGTTCACCTTGATGTCGCCGTTGTACTCGATGAATCCGAGGTCACGGAACTTGTTCATGAAGACGTTGACGCGCGACCGGGTCGTGCCCACGATCTCGGCCAGCGTCTCCTGCGACATCTTGGGAATGGGGAGCGGTCGATCGGCCTTCCCGTAGCGGGCCAGGAGAAGCAGGACGCGCGCGAGCCGCTTTTCGCTCGAGTTGAACAGCTGATCGACGAGGTCCTCCTCCACGCGAATGTTTCGCGCCAGCATGTGCGCGAGGAACCGCTCGGCCAGCGCGGTCTGGGTGTGAAGCACCTCGAGCATCTGCGGCTTTTCGATGACGAGCACCGTACTCGTGCTCATCGCGGACGCGGTCGCCATGCGCCGCGGCTGCGCCGCGAGACAGCCCTCTCCAAAGAAGTCACCCTGACCCAGGACCGCGACCACGGCTTCTTTGCCGGTGCGTGAGAGGACGGACAGCTTCACGCTGCCGTTCTGGATGTAGAACACGTCGGCCGCCGCGTCGCCCTGTGAAAAGATCACGGCCGACCGTTCGTACTTGCAAATGGTGCGCGCGACACCAGCCGAATCGAGGAAGGCCTGGAGATCGAAGGGAGGGAGCGGCAGAGCTGGGGGATGGGACTGTTTCTTCGGTGGCACCGGAGACATTCTCGCACGACGGGTGGCGGCGCTTGCGGGGAGACCGGCGAACCGCATCGCGTCGCGCGCCGCCAGGGTCGCGGGTCAGGTTGTGGAGGCCGTTTCCGGCATACGCGAGATGACCGCTTCCGTGGTCAGCAGCAAGGCCGCCACTGACGCGGCGTTCTGCAGGGCCGAGCGGACCACCTTGGCGGGATCGATGACTCCTGCCGCCACCAGGTCCTCGTACTCCTCGGTCAACGCATTGAAACCCTCGTCGCCGGTCATCTCTTTCACGCGCTGGACCACAATCGACGCCTCATGACCGGCGTTGGCCGCAATCCACCGCATCGGCTCCTCGATGGCGCGGAGGACGACGGTGACGCCGACCTGTTCCTCGCCGGCCACGCGTAACGTCGCGAGCACCTTCGAGGCACGAAGCAGTGCCACGCCGCCACCGGCGACGATGCCCTCTTCGACCGCGGCCTTCGTGGCATGCATCGCGTCCTCGACGCGCGCCTTCTTTTCCTTCATCTCGGTTTCGGTGGCCGCCCCGACTTTGATGATGGCGACGCCGCCGACCAGCTTGGCGAGCCGCTCCTGCAGCTTCTCGCGGTCGTACTCGGACGTCGTGTCTTCAATCTGCGCGCGTAGCTGCCTGACGCGGCCGGCGATCGATGCGGCGCTGCCTGCGCCTTCTATGATCGTCGTGCTGTCCTTGTCGATCGTGATCCGCTTGGCCTGACCAAGGTCTTCGATCGTCATGCCTTCGAGCTTCAGTCCGAGGTCCTCCGTCAGCGCCTTTCCGTTGGTCAGCACGGCGAGGTCGTCGAGCATCGCCTTCCGGCGATCGCCGAAGCCCGGCGCCTTGACGGCGGCGACCTGAATCGTTCCCCGCAGCTTGTTGACGACAATGGTCGCCAGCGCTTCGCCGTCAACGTCCTCCGCAATGATCAGCAGCGGCCGGCCGGCGCGGGCGACGAGCTCCAGTATCGGCAGCAAGTCCTTCATCGAGCTGATCCGCTTCTCATGGATCAGCACGACCGGATTCTCCAGCACCACTTCCATGCGCTCCGGGTCCGTGACGAAGTACGGCGAGAGATAGCCGCGGTCGAACTGCATCCCTTCGACGAACTCGAGGGACGTGTCCATGCTCCTGCCTTCTTCGACCGTGATGACGCCGTCCTTGCCCACCTTCTCCATGGCTTCGGCGATGACGCGTCCGATGCTGTCATCATGGTTCGCCGAGATCGTGCCCACCTGCGCGATCATCGGGCCGGTGACCGGCCTGGACATGCTCTGGAGCTCGCGCGTGACGGCCTCGACCGCCTGCTCGATTCCGCGTTTGATGGCCATCGGGTTCGTGCCGGCGGTGACGTTCTTCGCGCCCTCGCGATACATGGCCTGTGCGAGCACGGTCGCGGTCGTCGTCCCATCTCCGGCGATGTCCGACGTTGTGCTCGCGACTTCCTTGACCATCTGAGCGCCCAAGTTCTCGAGCGCGTCCGGTAGGGTGATGTCCTTCGCCACGGTCACGCCGTCCTTGGTGATCGTGGGCGATCCAAACGCGGTACCGAGAACCACATTGCGTCCTTTCGGTCCCAGGGTCACCTTCACGGCGTTCGCCAGGCTGTTGACGCCGCGCAGGATCGCCTGACGTGACACGTCCCCGTACGTAATCTGGTTCGCCATCAGAGGCTCCGTTCCTGGACCGCGAGGACGTCGTCTTCCTTCATAATCAGATAGTCGATGCCATCCACACGGACCTCCTGACCCGAGTACTTGCCGAACAGGATGGTGTCTCCGGCCTTGACGTCCATCGGCACCCGCGTGCCTTCGTCGTTGGCCTTGCCGAGGCCCGCGGCCAGAACCGTCCCAAGTTGTGGCTTGTCCTTGGCGGAATCAGGAATGACGATTGTCCCGACGCGCTGCGTCGATTCCTCGTCGAGGCGTTGAACGATCAGACGGTCGTGGAGCGGTCTGAGGTGCATGAACGTGGACTCCAAGCAACGGGTGTGAATGTGTGGGGCGACGTTGCGTGCGCGTCGCCGCGTCGGCCCAGGCCTACGGAGAAAGGAGCTGCACGCCACACGCGATGGCCAGGGCAGTCAGGACTACGGTGAACACGATCCGCACTCGTGTGGCGGTCTTGCGGCTGCCCTCCGCGAAGGCCGATTGCCACTGCCGCCAGCGTTCGGCATGGACGACGTCCTCGGTTGGCGCGATCATCGTGATGCTCATACGTCGCCTCTGGCATGGGTTGCGGGATGAACTGACGCGGCCGTGCGCTCTGACACCCACAGGTCATAGGCAGCGACGGCTGCCAGCCGCACGGCGTCCCACCGCGAGCCGCACCGCGAACACTGCCAGTCAGCGCCTGCGCTGACGGCAAGGTTCGTCATGCTGCGATCCTGCGTGTGGCACGAGGGGCACACCGCGAGCCCGACGAGTTCAGGCGCGGGCGTGGACGGCGTATTCAGCGACGGGCGAGGCGCCACCACAGTGGAGACCATGAATGCACTCCTGTTGACCGACACGTCTTGTGTGCTCTATCCGCAGGCGCTACAGCGGCCTGCGGCTGTGGGGCGACGCGACGCGGCCGCTGACTCACCCCGCCGCCGCCCTCCATCTCGCGATCGGCCACCGTCGCCGCACTCAACGAGCTGGGGCCTATCGGTATGTCCGTCGAGCCAAACGGGGGACCGCCCATCGAACCCATCTGTCGGTGCGTCAATGTGTTCCGCTCGTACGCGCCCGGAATGAGAGCGTGCGCCTGCGGAATGTCGGACGATGCCACGCATATGCCTTTCGAGAGGGCTTTGGTGAGGACTGACCCGGTAGGAACGGAAGGTGCGGACGATCAGGACTCAGGAAAGCTGTCCTATTCAATGTACGCCTTTTGTGAAACGCGCGATGTTCAGTTGTGCACAGGTACGTCTCAATGACGTGAAGTGGAAGGCAATCATTGCCAGTGGCGGTTGACAAGCATCGCGCGTGGCGACCGTGACAGCCCGGATCGACTGACGTCGATGGACGTGGCGTCAGGTGCGATTCTGCTGAGCCAGCGGGCAATAGCGGGCAATGCGCCACGGCGTGTTCGGTCACGGCATTTCGCATCGAACGATGAGCCAGCAGGGAACTCGCCAAACTCAGGAATAGCGCGAACCCACTTCTCCTCTTTCGACCAACGGCCGCGAGCTCGTGCGTTGCACGCATCGTGCCAGCGACGCTCTTACCTGCGTGTCGTCTCCCAGCCGTCAACGGCGAACACAAGCGACGGGATGAGGACTGTCGTGATCACGAGCAGCAGTGCGCCCATCGCGACGGTCGGCGGTGGCAGCCAACACAGGGCCACCACCCCGACGAACACGAACCACGCAGGCACGAGAGCACGCCAGATGGCACGAGGCGGGCTCGTCATGGTCAGTTACTGGGCTTTGTGTGAGGACTCCATCAGCACGAGGCCCGATCCAACGCCAAGCGGCAAGTTGATTCTCCCGCCTTCGTACGGGTCTGCGGCCGGTTCGGCGCGAAGTTAGCCTTCACGGTTTCATTCATGAGCTGGACCGATCCAACGATTTTTCGGAACGTGCTTTCGTAGTCCCGGAAGCGGTCGCTCGGCGCGACTCCGAGCGCGTGGAAGAGGCTGGTGTCGGGCAGCAGCACGGTGAACATAGCGATGCGTTCTCGCTGGTCGGTCGCCTCCGACACGTTCGAGATCACTAGGTGGAGGCCCTGTCGGCCGCCGATCATCACCCGATCGTAGCCAGAGGGCTGACTGAGATTCGGGTTGGTCTGCGCAAGTGACACGACGAGATCGTCGGTCGCAGCCCGCAAGTCACGGGCTTGGTTACGGGTCACCCCGAACTCTATGCCGTGGGTGAAGACAGCCTGCCCGCCTGCGTTGCCGTAGGCCCCGTCTGGCGCGAAGACGACTGTGTTGCCGCCGGGCAGTTTGCGCCAGTTCGATGGCACGCTGACGCGAAACAGGTCGCCTTCGGTATACACGATGTACGTTGACGAGGGCGGCGCCACGCGACCGGGCTCGAGACGTCCGTCGGGCACGGGTGCGCTGCCGCGACCGGCCGCCTTCCGGGTCGCCTCTTCGGTGGTCGGCGCCGGCGGCATCTGGCTCAGGCGCGCCTGCACCTTCGTGAACGCGCGCGTATCGTTTACCGGGTCCTGCACCTCCAGCAGCGACGCTTCGCGTGTGATGTACGCGTAGCGGTCTCCTGGATTCGGATGGCTGCTCAGCCACTGTGGGCCGCCCGAGCCCCCCTGCTTCTCGATCGTCTTGAACATGCTGGCCATCTCGATCGGGTCGTACCCGGCGTCGGCCATGATGTGCGAGCCGAGCAGATCGGCCTGACGCTCGAACTCACGGCTGAATCGCAGAAATGCCGTGCCGAGCCCGAACTGCGTGCCCTGCGCCACCGCGCTTCCGACGTTGCCGCCGATGATGGAGCCGACGACGGCACCGATGAGCGTTCCGATCTCGTATTTCGTCGCCTTGGTGGCCTGGGCGGTGCCGTGCCGCAGCGCGACGTGGCTAAGCTCGTGGGCCATCACGCCGGCCACCTCGCCTTCGGTGTGCGCCGCCGCGATCATGCCGCGGTTGACGTACATCGGCCCGCCAGGCAGCGCGAACGCGTTGATCTCCCGCACGTTGACGACCTGGAACCGGTAACGGAACTCAGGATGTCGCAACTCTTGAGGGATCGCGTCGACCAGTCGCCGCCCGATCGACGACGTGAACGACGTCACGTCCCCGTCGCGGAGCATCGGAAGCTCCTTGTCGACCTCCGCCGCCGCCTTCTGCCCGAGCTCCACGTCCTGCGCCGGTGTGTACTTGTTACTCGGCGCTGTAATGACGGCCTGCCCGCCAAGCGCGGCGATCGACAGCAGTACGCCGACGCCGGCGGCGGGCAGGACGCGCGCGAATCGTCTGTTCATGGCCGGACACTAGCGTTCGGCCAGAAGACTTGCGGGCGTGCTGAGCTTGAATGTGAGCAGCGTTTCCGCGGGCACACGCACGTCCTTGCCCCTGTTGAGCACCTGCACTCCCGCCCCGCCGGCCGCGCCCACCAGGACGCCGATGACCGCACCCTTCTTACCGCCCGCGATGGCGCCGATGATCGTACCTATCGCGGCGCCCCCACCGATGGTCTGGGCCGTCCGCTTGTTCGCGCCGATACCGGTGCCGGTGTCCTGCTTCAGGTCCGTCGTGCTCACGAGGTACCGTCGCCCCCCGACCGTCATCGATTGCAGATCGAGCACGATGTCGGGGCTGCCCGTCACTCCACCGGACGAGATCTCCCGCACGACGAGCACTGCATGGGACCCTGCGGGAATGACGACGCTCTCCGACTCTCCGAGGATGTCGCGCTCAACGACGGCCGAGAACGTCTGGTCCACGACGGCGGTCGAGGAATCGATCTCTTCAGCCGTTCGAACCGTCAGCTCCGTCCCGGCGGGGAGCACTTCGAACCTCGGGCTGCTGCTCCCCGTCCGCGCGGCGGCATCGCGTTGACTTGGCAGCGTGAATTCGAGCGCGTCCACCCGGTCCGCGTTGTAGCGACGCGAGACGCCAGACCCGTCCTCGAAAGTAATCGTCCGTTCGGCGATGCTCACCACCCTGCCGTTCACGCGCGTGCCGTTTCTCAGGATCAACGTGTCGGCTGAGGCGACGGCGGCCAGCGACACCAGACAGATGATCATCGCCGCGGCGATGACGAGTTGTTTCATACAGCCCTCCAGTAAACCGAAACTCTTTTTGGGTCATTCCGTTCCTACCTCCCATCCCTATGGCAAGAGGTGGGCCATGCGCTGCAGCGCCGGAACGCCGTTGATTTCAGCGGCCGGAGGGCAGAAGTGAGCAGGCCAGTGGAGATTGTAGGTGGACGTGGGGGGGGTAAGGACAAATACCGAGTCACATCGGCGTGGTGGTTCTGATGCCTTGGTGTCGCGCGCGCACTCGCAGCACGGCACGCAGTGTGCACATACAGGACAGAGATCAGGACACCGTCGAACTCAACAGGAGCATCAAAACATGGACCCAGACACGCAGAAACACTCACACTACGGCTTCGCGATCGGACTATTGACGGGCACGTGCGTCGGCGCCGGCCTGGCGATGTGGCTCGCGCCACGATCGGCTGGAGAGCTTCACGGTCGGATGACCGATGCGGCCAAGCGGATTGGTCAACGCGCGTCCGAACAGTACCAGCAGGCCAAGGTCCGTGTCGGCGACGCGGTCGACGAGCTCAGCCTGAAAGGGCAGGGCGTCCGGGACGAGGTCGCCCAGGCCGTGGCGCGCGGCGCCCATGAGGTGGAACGCTATGCCACCGCTGCCAACTCGGCCTCCACGCCACAGGAGAAGAAGGACGCAATGAACATCAAGTCCATTATCAGAACGGTCGGCGTGCTCTTCTTAACGCTGGCGGTGGGCACGGTCGCGCACCCGCAGGCTCAGCAGAACCTCGAGGATGAGGTGGGCCAATCCGACAAGGCCGCGCGTGTCTTTCGCGAGATCATGGACACGCCCGACAAGGGGATTCCCATGGACCTGCTGGCGGATGCCGAATGTGTGGCGGTCTTTCCGGCGGTGATCCAGGCCGGGTTCATTATCGGCGGGCGCGGTGGGCGTGGCGTGGCCAGTTGCCGCACCGCACAGGGCTGGAGCGCTCCGGCGTTCTTCAATCTGGGCGGCGGCAGCATCGGACTCCAGATCGGCGCGCAGGCGACCGACTTCGTGATGCTGTTCATGAACACCGACGGGCTGAATAGCCTGCTGTCGAACGAATTCACGCTGGGCGGCGACGCGTCCGTGGCCGCCGGGCCCGTCGGTCGGCAGGCCGGCGCGGCTACCGATCTGAAGCTCAACGCCAAGATCCTCTCCTATTCGCGCAGCAAGGGGCTCTTTGCCGGCCTCGAACTCAAGGGCGTCGTCGTCAAGCCGAGCAAGGATGACATGCGCGATGTCTACGGCGCAGGCGTCACAGCCAAAGAGGTGTTGCAGGACAACACGGTCACTGCGCCCATCGCCATCCGGGCCTTTCCGGACACGCTTGGACGCTACTCGGCGCGCAACGCCACGCAGTAAGTCGTGGCAATCGTGAGCCCATCGTCGGCCGGTCGCCGTTGGCATCGCGCTGGCATATCAATCGACAGCCCCGCTCGTTCGGCGCTCTGCGGAACGACACACATCCCATCTCTCTGGACGGGAGGCTCTACAGGGCCTCCCGGCTCGCCTTGCCATGCGCTGTTGGACGTGATGAAGATCGATCGCACGAGCTGACCATGGAGCGTGTGCAGCTCGACACCACTAACGTTCTTCTGGGCATTCTCGTCGGTCTGGGCGCTGCGCAGATGATTGCGCTCGTCGTCGCCGCCATCTGGTTGAAACGCACCGTAGGACACCTATCACAGGCGGCAGCCAGGTTCGAGTCGGAGCGTGTGGCCCCCTTGCTGGGTGAGGCGCAGCAGCTGGGGAACCAGGCGCGGCAGCTCATGACCGAGTTGCAGGCAGCCGTTCATCGAGCCAGCGCCCTCGTCAACGGCGTCGAGCTCCGCACGCGTCGCGCGATGGCGACAGTCGACTCCGTGAACAAGGCAGTGGGCGCGGTCGTGAACACGGTGTGGAGCCAGGTGCGCCGCGCGCTCGAGTCCGGACTGCGTCGACGGGTAAGTGCCCTCGTGCGCTCGACACGTCGCGCTGACGCGCCCGTCAGCGGCGAATGATTCCAGCTCCCGCCGTCGTCGATGTCCACGAGGGCGGGTCGCTGGCAGGGAACGAGGCGTCCAGTGTGTCGTCCACGGAGGCTGACGCCTTCGAAGGACCCGAGAGGAGCCACGTATAGAACACTCTGGCCGCCGCGCCGGCCACGGTCAGAAGCACCAGACGGGTCAAGGATCCGTGGCGCACGGGCGTCCTCAGAGGGCCGGGCTTCGTCCCTGGATCACACGGATGAGCACCACCGCCACGGCGATGAGGAGCAGGACGTGAATATATCCGCCGATCGTGTAGGCACTCGCCATCCCTAGCGCCCACAGCACCAACAAGATCATGAAGATGGTCCACAGCATATGTTCTCCTCCTGTCAGCCGACTTGACTCACTCTCACTGGGTGCATGGCCCGTGCCACGCGATTGACCGGCGGAGGATTCTGAATGAGGCCTCCTTTGATCGGAGCCATTCCGGCGTGGCGCATCGTCGCAATGGGGTTGTCCCCCGACTAGCCACCGTGTGGAAGCAGCGGTGCGTGGAATGGTAGGTCAGTTCACAACAGGGCCGGTCATGCGCACTATCGACCCGGCCACGGCGCTTGCCAACCGGCGGAGAGCGCGACCCGCCTGTCTCGAAGGCCCCGCGCGATATCGACACGCGTCGTACCCCCGTTGCCGGGAAGGGCGAGTCGAACGCCCGCTCCGACATCGGTGTGCCACGAAGCACGATCGTTGTCACCGGCCCGGCACCAGGCCCTGGCGGTGTCGGCACACGCGTGCTGCCGATCTGATCGGCGACGAGAGGTGCAGCGAGATCTCCTGGACCAGTGGCGGCGCCCGCGTCGACCGCCCACCCGAGGAGCCCGGCCGCGGCCCACACCAGCTGCTCGACCTTGGTTGAACAGGCGACTACCACACTGCTCCATGGGCCCAGACGGTATATCCGACGGGTCAAGGCGGGGGCCCTGAGGCGTGCCGCGCCCGCGCCTTTCACAACAGCCGTACTGCTTCAGCCAGGTCAAGTCCCATCAGCAGCCTGCCGTCATCACCCGCTTACCGCGTCTACTGAGATCGCGCTCGATGTAAGTCGATGATGTTCGGCATGACGGGGCCGTGCGCGATGCCTGGCAGGCGGCTGCGGACGCCGCCGGAACCGTCCGCGGCGCGGTTGCCCCGCCGCTGACATGCATCGTGCTTACGTTCGGGGCCCTCCATGAACAACAGACTTACGTCTAGGAAGGGGCCACTGGGAAGGAACGTCGCGGAGCGGGTTCGAGTAGAGAAGAAGCGCAGGCGATGGCCGAGCTGTGACGTGGATTGTGACGCAGCCCCCTCAAGAGATGCTTTGTCACGTTCATTTACAATGATCGATTATCGATCGGCGGATCGCCGGAACTTATTGATCGTTCGGATCTTCATCGCTCTTCGTCGCATCCGATTGATCTTCCGGGTCACTACTACGAATCAGGAGGTTCAGACGCTGGGACGCGAGCCAGTCGTGACGGCCGGTAGGCGGACCAGTGTCGAGTGACGCATCAACGCCCATCGCGATGCATAGCTCGACACCGACCAGTGCCGATCACGCTGCGCTGATGAGCCAGTTGCAGAAATCGTCCAGCCCGAGGAGCCAAACCCAGTCGCTACTGCGCCCTCACGGACACGGTGAACGACCCCGCCTGGCCCGCTTCATACGTCGTCGCCTCGACCACATACGTTCCAGCGGACAACGTCGCACTGATGCGCGAATTGAAGCTCCCGCCAGAATCGTCGTCCTCGGCAATGACGCTGCCGTTCTGGTCACTCCCCAGTAACAGGTAGAGAAATGCGTCTACTCCGGCAGATGACAGATCGACTTGCACTCGCGTCTGTGCGGAGAGCGAGAAGCGGTAGTACTGGGCATACCGACCGGCACGGTGTGTCGAGGCGCAAGACGAGGTCCACGTGCCCTGCGCCGTGCTCCCGACAGCGATGGATTCAATGCAGGTCGCTGGCGGCGGTGGTGGCGAGGTCGTGCGCGAGCGATCCCAGATCGGCTGCCCGCTCGCCGTGTAGATGACGACATTGCCGTCATTCTGCACGACCAGATAGGCGTTGGTGCTCCCAGCGGTGCTGGTGGTGAAGCGGGGAGCGCCCTGGCCGTCGTAGAGGACAAAGTTGCCATCCGTCTGCATGACGGCTTGACCGGTCGTCGTGCCGGACGTGCCGCTGCTCCACGGCGCGGTGCGGGCCACCTCGTCGTAGAGCACGAGGTTGCCGTCGGTCTGATAGAGCAGGCGGTAGCGGCCGTTGCCCGACCAGAGCGACTGGCCCGCCAGCAGGCGGGCACCCGATTGCACCCGGTCGGTGCGGACGACCTGAATCGAGACGGTGGCCGACGCGCTGCCGCCGCGGCCGTCCTGAACCGTGATCGTGACCGTCACGGTCGCCGCGTCGTTGGGCGCCGTCCAGGTGGTGCTCGACGCGGTCGAACTGCTGAAGGTCCCCTGGGGCGCGGTCCACTGGTAGCTCAGCGAGTCGCCGTCGGCGTCGCTGGCGGTCGCCCGGAGCGTGCTCGTCTGCCCCGTGTTGACCGTGCAGGGACTGCAGCTCGCGGTGACCGTGGGCGCGCGGTTGGTCTGGCTCTCACGATACCTGGCGACGAGTGGCAAGGTATTGGCGAACGCACGGGCGATGTCGGCGTCGCACGGCGGGTTGTTCCGGTTTCGAGCGGTACACCCCGTGCTGGTGCCCACGGAAACGCCTTGCCGATAGCCACCGTGGCTGCGAGCGGGATTCGCATATGCCAGCAACTGTTCACAACTGACGCCAGAGTCCACACAGAGGTCCCAGTAGGACATGATGTCGATGAAGCGCCCCGCAAGACTCACGTGTCCCTTCGCATAGCTGTATGCACCGGGCGAGGCGGTCTCGTACCAATCGTGGTGCGCGCCCATGTTGTGGCCGAGTTCATGGGCGAGGGTCCTGCCGTTCGCGGCGCAGCTTCGCCTGGTGACGGAAAACCCGTACCGGTCTTCACCGCTGTAGGTGTTCGGCTTGGTGATGTATCCCCTGCCACAGAAATTCGTTTCCGTGCGCTCGGTAATCACGGCGACCAGGTCCGCGGCGTACTGATCGCGCAATGTGTGCAGAGAGTCGAGATAACCGTCATTCGACACCCTGAGCCGGGTGAGATCCTGCGTCGAATCACCAGTTTCAGCGTAGTCAACCATGACCGTCCGCACCAGGCGAACCCGAGTACTCAGTCCAGTATTGCGAAGCGCTTCGGTCGTTTCCGCAATGGCCTGGTCGATCACGGCGCGCGCCCGCGATTCGCTGCCGAACCCATTCAAGGCATCGCGCGTGTAGGCCACGAGCACATCGATGATGCTTCCATCATCCGCGCCGGCGATGGGAGCGGCGGCGGGAGCACTCGCAATCTCGTCTCTGGGTGGTATGACTGCGTCAGACTCCTGTCGGGTCGTCGGCGCAACCTGCTGAACGAGATAGGTCCCACTGCGCTCGCGATCGAGACGAAAGAAGCCGAACGGCGTGTACAGGTGGCCGACGACTTCATCGTCGACCTGCACGAACACGGCCGTGCTCCCTGGATAACCCTCGAGGGTTCCCACCCACGACATGCCGTAGAGCGTCGGCTCGAGTCGCTCGCGAACGGCCCTGAACGACACATCGGCGAACAGGTCCAACTGCAAGACGGCCGAGCGCTGCGGATCCGACAGGAGCATGGGCGACGGGATGTCAACGGTCTGCTGCCGCAGGACATCCGGGTCGACAACGGTGGGGGTCCGCGCCGTGGAAAGCCGGACGAACGGGACGGCTTGACCGGCCGCGTTGTGGCAGTGCAGAAGGACTGCGACAAAGAAGACGCAGACCCGTCGAAGCGTCATCAGCCTCCCGGAAGCAACTTACGTCAAGAGATGGCGACACCGAGCTTAGTCAAAAGCACGGCGGACTGCAATTCGGAACCCCTGACGGGGAGGCCGGTGAGGCCGAATGAGCCGGAGAACGCACGACGGACGTTGTAGAATCGCCGCACCATGAGCCAGATGATGACCTTCACGCGTCCGGACGGAAAGACCTGTTCAGGGTATTACGTCGAGCCCGCCGCGGGGAGCCGCGCGCCGGGGCTCGTCGTCATCCAGGAGTGGTGGGGGCTGAACGACCAGATCAAGAAGGTCGCCCAACGCTTCGCCACCAACGGCTACCGCGTGCTCGTCCCCGATCTCTATCGCGGCAAGCTCGGGCTCGACGCCAAGGAAGCCGAGCACCTGATGGGGAACCTCAACTTCGCCGACGCCGCCGGCCAGGACATTCGCGGCGCCGTGCAGCACCTGAAGAAGACGAGCGCCCAGGTGGGCGTCACCGGCTTCTGCATGGGCGGCGCGCTCACGCTCCTCTCCGCCGTCTTCGTCCCCGAGGCGGACGCCTCCGTCGTCTGGTACGGCTTCCCGCCGCTCGAGTACATCGACGCGACCAAGATCAAGGCGCCGCTGATGGGCCACTTCGCCACCGAGGACCAGTTCTTCCCGATTGCCCAGGTCGACGAGCTGGAGAAGAATCTGACGGCGGCCGGCGTCGGCTACACGTTCCACCGCTACCACGCGCAGCACGCCTTCGCCAACGACGCGATTCCGAAGCTCGATCCGCCGCCGCCGATCCGGTACAACGCGGCGGCGGCCGAAACCGCCTGGGAGCGCACGCTGGCGTTCTTCGGGCAACACCTCGGCTAGGCGGTAGCTGTCGCGGCCACCGGCTACCACCTACCACCTACCACCTACCACCTACCACCTACCGGCTACCGGCTACCACCTACCGGCTACCGGCTACCGGCTACCGGCTGAAAACGAGTTACTATCTCCCGATTTCACCGGGCCCGACTCGACGCCAGGCTCCCGCAGGAGGACTGCGCCATGCGACACGGGTTCTCGAGTCCGCTCCTGGTCATTGCGCTCCTCGTCGCGACGCCCGGTACGGGCGCGGCACAGACCTCGGCGATCCCGCGGATGCCGGACGGCCGGCCCAACCTGCAGGGCATCTGGCAGGTGCTCAACACCGCCGCGTGGGACATTCAGGATCACTCCGCGCGCCTCGGGGTGCCGGCCGGACAGGGCGTCGTCGAGGGGAACGACATCCCCTATCAGAGGTGGGCGCTCGAGCGGAAGCAGGCGAACTTCGCCGGCCGGACGACGGCCGATCCGGAAACCCGGGGACTGCTGCCGGGCGTGCCGCGGATCATGTACATGCCGTTTCCGTTTCAAGTCTTCCAGACGCCAACCCATGTCGCCATGACGTTCGAGTACGCCCAGGGCGTGCGGATCGTCTACACGAACGGCACGCCGCATCCGCGCGGGCCCATCGAATGGTGGCTCGGCGACTCCCGCGGGCGCTGGGACGGCGACACGCTCGTGATCGACGTCGTCCACTTCACCGACCAGACATGGCTCGACCGGGCAGGCAACTTCCACAGCGAGGCGCTGCATCTGGTCGAGCGGTACGCGATGACGGGCCCCGATCACATCGACTACGAGGTCACGGTGGAAGACCCGCAGGTTTTCACACGCGCCTGGAAGATGCGCATGCTGCTCTACCGTCGCAAGGAACCGAACGTTCGGCTCCTCGACTACTCACCCGGCCACCTCATGGAAGAGGAACAGGCCGACCGGGAGCGCCGGACGCCGAAGTAGCGAGAACGGAGGGGAGACGTGCACACCCGACCTGCCTGCGTCACAGTCGCGCTGGGCGTCCTGCTGGGGACGGCGACGGCGGCCGCTCAGACTCCGGTCAGACCGCCGACGCTCGCCGGCTGTCCGACCGAGAACCTCGCGTTCCACACCTGCGCGCTGCAGAAGGCCACGACCTTCAGTCCGCCCCGGACGCCGAGCGGCAGGCCCGACCTCCAGGGGTACTGGCGCAGCCAGCTCACCCAGGCGTTCTCGGTCGAAGGCGTGGCCGCCGACGACCCGCTCGTCAAGGATCCGATCATGCCGTGGGACGCGGCGCCGCCCGAAGTCGTCGACCCGGCGACTCGGAAGATTCCCTACCAGCCGTGGGCCGCCGCCATCGGCAGTCGCGGGGTGAATTTCAGCCAGTACGTCGATCCGCGCTCGACCTGCTCGACCGGCGGCATTCCCCGGCTCGCGCTCCAGGACGCCAGCCAGATCCTGCAGCCGCCGACCGACGACCACGTCCTGTGGCTGCACGACGATCACCACCAGTTCCGGGTGATCGCCATGGACCAGCGGCCCGGTGTGGGACGGGACGTCAAGACGTGGAACGGGCTGTCCCGGGGCCGCTGGGACGCAAACACGCTGGTCATCGAGACCACCAATCTCAACGGCTACACCTGGATCGACGACTCGGGAAACTTCTTCACCGACACCGCACGCCTCACCGAGCGCCTGACGATGATCGATCCGGACACCATCCACTACGAGACCACCTTCGACGACCCGGCGGTCTATACCCGGCCGTGGCGCCTCGCCTGGGCGCTCGTGCGCGAGAAGGAGCCGGGCTTCCAACTGCTCGAAGAGGCGTGCCGTGAAGGGGAACGGTCCCTGGGGCGCATTCGCGAGCAGGGCTACAAGTTCTATTTCGGGGCGCCCTGGCGCTTCCGCTGACGGCCGGGAGCGCCGATTCATCGGCGCGGCCCGTTGCCGGCAAGGACCGGCGAAGGCGCCGTCCTCGAAAAAGGTCGCCTCGAAACGGGGCGTGGGGTTACAATTCCGCCGTTACCCGGGTGCCCTCGAAGGCTTTACATCCGGGAGGAGGTCCAATGCGAGCAGCACTGGCGGTCACGATCCTCTGCCTCGGTCTGACACTGTCAGCGACACCTACAATGGCGCACCACTCGTTTGCAGCCGAATTCGACGCAGGCCAGCCGATTACCCTGACGGGGACGCTCACCAGGATGGAATGGGTGAACCCGCACGGCTGGATTTACGTCGAGGTCAAGGATCCAAGCGGGAAGGTGATCAACTGGGCAATTGAAGCGGGTGCCCCGAACGCGCTGCTGCGCCGGGGTTTGCGTAAGACTGACTTTCCCGTTGGAGTCGAAGTCGTCGTCAAGGGGTACCGCGCCAAGAACGGCACGCCGACGGCCAACGGCCAAACAGTGACGTTCAAGGATGGCCGCAACTTCTTCCTGGGTGCCTCTGACAGTCCGTCGCCGACAGCCGAAGCACGTTAGCGTGGCGGCCCGGACGATCTCTACCCTCACGGCGGCTGTGTGCCTGGCGGCTGTGCCGCTGGGCGCGCAGCAGGCCGGCATCCCCCGCGCGCCCGACGGCAAGCCGGATCTCTCCGGCTTCTGGCAGGTGATGCACACGAGCGCGTGGCTCGACATCCAGGACCACTCCGCCGAGAAGGGGGTGCCCGGCGGTCAGGGGATCGTCGACGGCAACGACATCCCCTACCTGCCGGCGGCGCTCGAGAAGAAGAAGCAGAACTATGCGACCCGGCTCACCGACGACCCGGTCCTCAAGTGCTTCCTGCCGGGCGTGCCCCGGATCATGTACATGCCGTTCCCCTTCCAGATCTTCCAGACACCGCAGAAGGTCGGCATCCTGTTCGAGTTCGTGCACGCGGTGCGTGAGATTCATCTCGACTCGAAGCACCTCCAAGGGCCGATCGAGTGGTGGATGGGCGATTCGCGCGGCCGCTGGGACGGCGACACGCTGGTCGTGGACGTGCTGCACTTCAACGACCAGACCTGGTTCGACCGGGCGGGCAACCATCACAGCGAACTGCTGCACGTCGTGGAGCGCTACTCGTTCCTCGACCCCGATCACCTCAGATACGAAGCGACGATCGAGGATCCGAAGGTCTTCAGCCGGCCGTGGAAGATGAACGTCCTCCTCTACCGCCGCCGCGAGCCCAACTTCCAGCTCCTCGACTACGAGTGCCACGCGCTCGAACCGGTGGGTTGATTCGCCGCCGCACAGGCTGAGGCCTGCGCTCACCGGCGCTCGTAGCACAGGATCCGGTCGCCGACACCCGTCTCGGTGTAGACGATGTCCGTGTGCGCGACGAGGGCCATCGGCAGCTGTGGCAACTCGGCCACGAGCGTGTTCGACAGGAGGAGACCGCCCGGCCGCAGCATCGTGGCGATGTTGGCGAGCGCAAGCGACTGCTCGAAGACGTCGTAGTAAATCAGGACGTTCGTCGCGATGACGAGATCGAACCTCTCTGCCGGCGGCAGCAGCGAGAGCCGTTGCAGGACGATGTTGAGCGCGCGCGGAACGATCGACTGCACGGTGTCAGGGCGTACCCGGAGTGCCCGCACCTGCACGCCAGCGGCGGGCGGGAGCGTCGCCGGCAGCGCCTCCTCACCGATGCTGTCGCCGAACCGGCTCCAATAGCTCCTCAGCTCCGCGGTCCAGGGCTGCTGCGGACCGAGCGGTAGGTGGACGAGATATCCACTGCCGCCGGCGGCGCGCCGCCGGGCGGCTTCGAGGTGTCCGTTCACCCTCGGACTCACATCGAAGGTGGTCACCCTCAGGTCATTCGTGGACGACAGGCCGAGACGAGCCAGCGAGTCGACGACCGCGAAGGGCTGAATCGTCTGGACGGGGTAGAAGTCGTATCCCTCCCGCTTGTCGACGAGGTCGAGGCCGGGCCCCACGATCGCCACCCGACGGACGGAGTTGGGACCCAGTCGGCCCACAGTCCGCAGGTCAGACAAGGCGCGCTCGATGCCGAAGCTGGGCACGATCGAGGTGTCGGGCGACAGGCCGCGGTCGCGATAGATTGTGGCGTCGAGGGCGAGCTTGGCGACCGGGTCGTCGAGCCGGCTCATCGCGGCGACCGTTCGGGCGAACTCCTCCGTCTCGCGCGTCACGCGCGCCAGGATCGCGAACAGGTACTCTCGTGCCTGCCGGCGCCCCGTCGGGGTCTCCACGGCGATGCCGGCGCCCGCGATCACCTCGCGGGCGAAACGCATCCGCTCGTCTCCGCTGGAGGCCGCCAGCGCGCCGACCAGATCATCGGCGCGTCCCCCGGCCATGCGCGCGGCGGCATCCGCCGCGCGCAGGCTGGCCAGCTCGGTGACGCGCGGATGCCGCGTGAATGTCGTGCCGAGCAGCAGCAGATTCAGCAGCGAGTCTTCATCGGCGCGAGCGAGCCGGGCGCGGATCGCGGCGTCGCGGCGCGAGGCCCAGTCCGGCCAGAGCGCCTCGCGACCGGCCGTCGTGTTCGTCCTCAGCTCCGCCGGCAGCAGGTCGTCCCGGAGCACGTCGACGATCGCTTTGACGTCTTCGTAGGAAATGTTCGTGGTCGCCGTCTGCGCTCGGGCGACAAGAAGAAAGCAGGAAGAAGAAAGGAGGCAGGAGGCCAGGAGGACGGAGGTGGCCCTCCTTCCTCCGTCCTTCTTCCTCTGGCCTGCTGCCATCAGAACGTCGCGCGGAAGCCGAGCTGAATCATCCGCGGCTGGTACGCGACGTTCGTGCTCCGAACAGGCCCACCGTACCGGGCGTTGCTCTCGACGATCGTGTACGCGCCGAAGTTCTCGCGGTCGAGGAGATTGAACACTTCGATGATCCCGGTGACCGCCATGCGCGATCCAAACGGAAAGCGGCGCTGGACGCGCGCGTCCACACGGTGAATCGGTTCCCCGACGAAGCTGTTGCGCGACACGATCGTCCCGTTCGGACGGAGGCGGCTGTTCGACCGGCCCGTGTTGCGCGGGTCGCCGCCGTAGTAGTTCTGGTAGCGGTCCCCCGATCCGTAGAGATACAGGCCGCTCACCTGGAACCCGTAGCCCACTTCCCAGAGACCATTGAAGACGAACCGGTGCCGCTGATCGGTTTCTGCGAGCCCATATTCGCCGCCGAGGTCCTCCGGCACCGCGAACCGCACCTGATCGAAACCGCTGAGCGGCAACGGGTCGTCATCGCGCAGGGCGCCCACCGTGTACGACGCCGAACCCTGCCACCGGTTGCTCATCCGCTTGGTCAGGCTCGTCTGCAGCGCGTGATAGTTCGACCTCCGGTCGAATATCTCCCACTGAACCACGCCCCAGTTGGGATCGACGCGGCGGCTGATGTCGTTGAAGCGATAGTTGACGCCGGTGGCCGGGTCGAACGTCAAGTTCATGTTGAACTGTGGGTTGTGGCCCTGACCGAACCGCTCCTTGCGCCCTCCGGTGTAAACGTAATCGGCCTCGACGGCGATGCGCTCGCCGATCTGCCGCTGCACGCCGATCGAGCTCTGGTAGCTGTACGGAACGGCCGCCCAGGCTGGCGGCGGCGCCATTGTGTTGGTGAACGGCCGCAGGCAACGCGGCGCCGGGTTCACGGGGCACATCCGTTGCTGCGCCTGCTCGAAGGTCGGAATCGGCCCGTTGAAGGGGTTCGACGCAAAGTCGGGCCGGCCGTCGTTGTCGAGTTCGATCTGCGCCGTGTTGGCGTACGACAGCGTGAAGGACGAGATGTTGTTCAACACCTCGCCGAAATAGAGCCCGCCGCCGCCCCGGACGACAGTACGGTCGTTCAGGCTGTAGGCGAATCCAAGTCGCGGTGCGACATTGAAGGGCTCGCCGGGACGATTCGGCTCCAGCCACGGCAGGAGCGCCACTTCGTTGGCAAACGCGCCGAACGCCGAATCCCACCGGAGCCCCAGGTTCAACGTGAGGCGTGGCGTGACGGTCCAGTCGTCCTGGACCCAGGCGGCCGCCACGTGCCGCTTCTGGTTGTACAGGAAGTTGCCGATACCGATGGTGTACCGCCGTACGAGCGGCGAGATCGCATTCAGGTTCCACGTCGAGGCATCGTCCCAGACCGGAAACAACTGCTCGAGATTGGCCGGCGGCCGCCCGCCTTGCGCGTCGATCACCCCCATGCCGTTCCGCGTGTTCAACATGCGGTAGTCGGCAAACAGGTATTCACCGCCAATCTTGACGTCGTGACGCCCGCGCGCCGTGAACGAAGCAGTGAGGTCGTCCCGCAGCGAATAGACGTCCTGGCCCAGATACTGGGGCTGGTTCGCGTTGCCCGAAATCGCATAGCCGACGAACGTGATGCGCGGTGATCCCCTGGTAATCCCCTGCGCAGCCGCCGGGTGTTGCGCCCATTGCGTATAGTTCTCGTTCGCATAGTACAGACTCTGCCACCCGGCCTTGACCTCGTTGACGGCACGACTGCTCAGTACCTGCGTGAGCGACGCGTTCGCCCCCCACATGCGGGTGCGGTTGTCGAACATGGACGCCGGGTGGTTCGTGGCGCCGGACGCCCCGTCGTACGGGGTGTCGCGCCGGTACAGGTTCCCGCGCACCATGAAGCGGAGCTGCGGCGAGAGCTGGTGGTCGAGCCGCAGTCCCGCGAGGTCCGTCCGCCGGAGGCTGGTCAGGGGGAAATTGAAGCTCGGGTACGGCGTCTCGAATCCGACGGTGGCGGGATTGCGGTCGTACTCGTAATAACCGAAGAAGTGGAACCGGTCACGCACGATCGGTCCGCCGTAGGTGCTGCTGATCTGCTGCTGGGAGTACGGCAGCACTCGTCCCGCGATCGGATCGGCGGCATTGAGGCTGTCGTGCCGGAAGTAGCCGGACAGCGAGCCGGCGAAGGTGTTGGTGCCGGACTTCGTAATGGCATTCACCTGCACGCCGCTCGAGCGCCCCTGCGTCGCGTCGAAGCGGCTCGACACGAACTGGAACTCCGCGATCGCGTCGCGGCTGACGCGCGGCTGGCTCGCCGTGGGCGTCAGATTGGTCGTCACCTGCTGACCGTCCAGATTGATCTGAAAATCGCGCCGGCTGGTCCCGGCGACCGGCTCGCCCTGCTCGGAGACCGCGTTGGCGCGGCTGCCCGGCGCCAGCGTGACGAGATCGATCCAGTTGCGACCCAGCACCGGCAGATCCTGCATCTGCCGCGGGTCGATGTTGCCGCCCAGCCTCGAGGTCGTCGTGTCCACCAGCGGCGCCTCGGCCGTCACGGTCACCGACTCCTGGACCGTCGAGAGCGCCATCTGGAAGTTCACCACCACCTGCTGGCCGACCAGCAGCTCCACGCCGGTGCGTGTGACGGTCGTGAAGCCCGCCAGCTCCGCCGTGATTCGGTACGCGCCGGCCCGCGCCGGGATCCGGTAGGCGCCCGTCCCGTCCGTCACCGCCGTGAAGACGTTGCCGGTCGCCTCGTGCACCGCCGTCACCGTGACGCCAGGCAGCAGACCGCCGGTGGCGTCCGATACCGATCCGCTCAGCGCCGCCTCCTGCGCCTGCCCCACGCCGGCCGACGTCAGGATAAGGGTGACCGCCATCGCCAGTACCGCCAGAGTCCTTCGTGTCATCGCACGCTCCCTTTGTCGCGCCCACTGAACATCAGTTCGAGAGGGTTGTCAACTGCGGTATGCTGTCCAGCATGCGGACGGCACGGAGGCGTCGCAACAACATCCTCGTACCGGCGCTGGCTGTCCTGGTCGGTACCGGACTCGGCGCACAGACGTCCTCTGCCGCGTCGGCTCAGGCGCCGCGCGAACAGCAGCCGCTCGAACGGACGGAGTTGCCGACCCGCCGAGCCACGATCGCGGGGTGTCCGGCGGATCCGATCGCGTTCTACGCCTGTGCGAAAGCGAAGATCGGGACCTTCACGCCGCCGCGGACCGCCGACGGCACGCCCGACTTCCAGGGGTACTGGAACGCCAACCGCCAGGCGTTCAACATCGAAGCGCACGAGGCGAGCTACGCCTACCAGGGCGGCCCGACGCTCATCGTCGATCCGCCGGACGGCCAGGTGCCCTACCAGAGGTGGGCGGCTTCCACGCAGCAGCTGCGCGAGCGGAACACGCTCGACCCGCCGTCCATCGAGTTCCTCGATCCGAACGCGCAGTGCTTCCTGCGCGGCGTGCCCAGACAGATGTGGATGATGGACTACCAGTTCGTCCAGCCGCAGGGGTCGCCGTTCATCTTCACGCTCCACGAGCAGAACCACGCGTTCCGCGTGATTGCCATGGACGGCCGCCCCCGTCCCGGCGGCGCCGTCCGCACGTGGATGGGCGACTCGCGCGGCCGCTGGGAGGAGAACACGCTCGTCATCGAGACGACCAACCAGAACGGCCGCGAGTGGCTGGACAACGTCGGGAACTTCTACTCGGCGGCGGCGCGCGTCACCGAGCGCATCACGATGGTCGACCGCAACACGCTGCTGTGGGAAGCACGGATCGAGGATCCGACCGTGTACACGCAGCCCTGGACGATGACCTTCCCGCTGCGGCGGAACGCGACGCCGGGGTTCCAGTTGATGGAGTTCGCCTGCCACGAAGGGAACCGCTCCCCGGAGATGCAGTTGCGGAAGCGCGGAGGAGAGGGCAGGTAGTCGCGGGGGAGCTGGCGGGCGAAGGCGCCTGGAGCGCCGCCGGCGCGCGAGGCGCCTCGGCGCTCCAGGCACGTCGAGTTACTGCGTTCCCGCCGCCGGCTTGAGCGTCACCTTCTGCACCCGCCAGTTCCCGATCTCGCCGACGTAGAGCTCGTTCTCGCTCCGGCAGTCGATCGAGTTGACGGTGCCGAACTCCTTGAGCAGCTTTCCGGCCCGGCCGAACTTCCCGACGATGCGGCCGTCGAGCGACATCTTGATGATCTCGCCGTCGTAGTCGAGGTTGTTGGGCGGGTTCGAGTTCGAGACGTACAGGAACTGCCGCGGCCCCGGCGTGACGCAGATCGCCCACGGCGAGCCGACGTTGCGGAACTGCGTCTTGAAGGTCCCCTCGGTATCGAACACCTGGATCCGGCGGTTGTCCCGGTCGGCGACGTAGACGTTGTCGGCGGCGTCGATCACGATTCCCTTGACCACCCGGAACTGGCCGGTCTCGGTACCGGTCGAGCCCCAGTTCTTGAGCCACTTGCCGTTCGGGTCGTACTTCGCGACGCGGGAATTGCCGTAGCCGTCGGAGACGTAGATATTGCCCTTCGAATCCCACGCGACGTCGGTCGGACGGTTGAAGTTCTCGCCCGGGGCCGCCGATCCCGGCGGCGCGTTGGGCCCGGCCCCTCGCCCGGCGGGCGTCGGCTTGCCTTGCCGCGGCACGAGCGCGTAGGTGTCGGCGAGGGTCGAGAGCGGGAGGTTCGGCACGCGCATCGCTTCCGGCTTGCGGCCGAACACCATCTGCACGCGGCCGTTGGGATCGAACTTGATCACCTGGCTCGACATCTGATCGACGACCCAGACGTTGTCCTGCGTGTCGACGCGCACCTGCTGCGCCTCGAGGAAGCCGTAGACGCCCTGGCCGATCTCGCGGACGAACTTCCCGGTGCGGTCGAACTGGAGGAGCCGCGCGCCGCCGTGCGAGACGTTCCGCGACCCGGCCGTCGCGATGTGCGGCGTGCCGGTGCGCGTGTAGACGAAGATGTCGCCCTTCGAGTTGGTGGCGACACCGGCCGCCTCCCCGATGTACACGTCGCGCGTGAGCACCAGCGGATCGACCGCGTCGTACGGAATCTCCGGAAAGCTCAACTGCGCCGATACCGACACCCCGAGCGCGACGGCCGCCGCGGCGAGGGACACGAGAAGCAGACGTTTCATGGCACTCTCCCTCAGCGGCTCGATGTCGTGGTGGTCTGACGGAGACGGACCTTCTGCACCCGCCACGCCGAGATCTCGGAAATAATCAGCTCGTCCGGGTTGCGGCAGTCGATGCCGTGGACCGTCTGGAACTGGCCGAGCGCCTTGCCCGCGCGGCCGAACTTGCCGACGATGCGGCCGTCGAGCTCCATCTTGTAGATCTCGCCGGTGATGTCCCACGAACTCGCCGGGGTGTTCGAGTCGGGGTTCGAGTTCGACGAGAAGAGGTACTGGTGCGGCCCCGGCGAGATGCACACCTCCCACGGGTTGCCGACGTTGTCGTAGATCGCCCGGAGCACCAGATTGTTGTCGAACACCTGAATCCGCTGGTTGCCGCGGTCGGCGACGTAGACGTTCCCCTGCGCGTCGACGGCCAGCGAGTGCGGCGTGTTGAACTGGTACGGCTCGCTCCCCCGCAGGTTGCTGCCCACCTTGCGGATGAACCGCCCGTTCCTGTCGAACTTCACGACCCGGTGGTTGATGTAGCCGTCGGAGATGAAGATGTTCCCCTGCCCGTCCCACCCGACGTCGGTCGGACGGCCGAACAGGTACCGCTCGTCGGCCGGCGGGTCGCCCTCGGGCGTCTCGACGGCGCCCTCGATCGCCTCCGGACGGCGCCCGAGCACCATCACGACGCGCCCTTCGGGGTTGAACTTGATCACCATGTTCGTCCCTTCGTCGACCACCCAGACGTTGTCGTCCCGGTCGACGCGGACCTTGTGCGCGAATTCGAACCCGTACAATCCCGGGGTCCATTCACGCACGAAGGTGCCGTTCGGATCGAATTCGAACAGGCGCGTATCGTCGCGGCGGTGGTAGACGAAGATGTTGCCTTTCGAGTTCCTGGCGACGCCCATGCTCTCGCCGAAGTACACGTCCGGCGGCATCTTGAAGAAGTTCGGTACCGATTCAAACGGGATCTCCGGGACGTTCTCCGCCCTGGCCTTGTTCTGGGCGAACCCGACGCCGGCAGTCAGCACGGCTGCGACGACCAGGCCACCGATGACGCATCGCTTCATGTCAGCCTCCGCATACCTCCGCACAGGCGGGTAGGTGGGGGTGGAACCAGCCAAGGGGCTCTGCCCTTTGATATCCCCCGGCAGAGCCCCTCGGCTGGTTGCCAGTGTCTTCTTGGCGCGCATCGCGCGCCTAGGACCGCTATACGGCCCGCCCGCGCGGGACAACGAGTACAAAATTCTCGCAAGGGGCCGTATAGCGGTCCAAGGGCCACCCCGCCCCGAGAATGTATACCCCGGCGGCGGCCCGTGTATAGGGCAAACTTCCGGCCCGGCCGGTCCGAGCGACCGGTCAATCGGCTAGACTGCCGGCGATGCGCAGGGCCGTGCTCCTGGTGGTCGTGGCACTGGCCGGCTGCCTCGCGGCGGCGGCGTTCGTGCTCCGGATCGGCGGCAGTATGCCGGACTTCGAGGTGTACCGGACCGCCGGCGCCCGCGCCGCGGCCGGCGAGCCGCTCTACCGCGCCACGGACGGCCACTACCAGTTCAAGTACTTCCCGGCGACGGCGTTCGTCTTCGTACCGCTGGCGGCCGTTCCCGTCACGGCGGCCAAGGCGGCCTGGTTCGCGCTCTCGGTCGGAGCCCTCGTCGGCCTGGTCGCGCTGTCGGTCGGCGAACTCCCGCACCGTGCCGTGCCGTCGTCGCTGCTCGTCGGCGCCGCGCTCCTGTCCCTCGGCAAGTTCTACGCGCGCGAGCTGCTGCTCGGCCAGATCAACCTGCTCGTTGCCCTTCTGGCGGTGATTGGCCTCGCGCTCCTGCTGCGACGACGCGACAGCGGCGCCGGCGCCGCCTTCGCCGCGGCCGCGCTCCTCAAGCCGTACGCGGTCGTGTTCCTGCCGTACCTGCTGGGCGCCCGGCGCTTCCGGGCCGCTGCGGCGTGCGCGATGCTGCTGGCGGCCGCCCTCGCCGCGCCGGCGCTCGTCTACGGAACCACTGGCAACGTGGAACTGCTCCGGGCATGGTGGGACACGGTCACCAGCTCGACGCCGCCCCTGCTCACCAATCCGGACAACGTGTCGATTGCGGCGATGTACGCGAAATGGATCGGCCCTGGGCCGGCCGCCAGCGGGATGGCGCTCGCCACCAGTCTCGCGCTCGTGGCGGCGTTCGGCGCGGTGGTTCGGCTGCGCCACCCGGCGGTGGCGCAGCCGGAATACCTCGAAGTCGCCCTGCTGCTCACGCTGGTCGTCCTGCTCGCGCCGCAGGGATGGGATTACGTGCTGCTCGTCTCGACGCCCGCCGTCGTGCTGCTCGTCAACGCGCTGCCGCGTCTCGAACGCCCGCTCCAGATCCTCACGGTCGGGTGCCTGGCCGGTGCGGGCCTGACGACCTTCGACCTCATGGGCCGCGCCGCGTACGGGCGCTTCATGGGGCTGTCGGTCATTACGTGCCTCTATGCCGTGCTCGTCGGCGTCCTCGTCCATCTGCGGGCGCGCCGCATGGCGTAGCGACCGGCAACCGTCAGTGCTAGAACTCCATCCGATAGATCGCAGACTGGCCGAAGTTCTCCTCGACCTCCATTTCGATCGCGGTCAGCCGGCTCGCACCGAGCGCCTCGAGCGCGGCCCGCAGGCGTTCGGCCAGCAGTGCCGCCAGCATCTCCACGGTCGTGTTGGCCACCGGCAGCAGCGCGCAATCGCGCCGCGGGAACCGGTACCGCGGCGTGCCGTCGACCGCCACGAGCACGGCGTCGCCCTCCTGGGCGACGGCGATCCGGGCGCTCTCGGTGGGCAGCAGCACCAGATGATCGATGTCGCGGCAGAGCCGCCGCATGATCCGCTTCAGCTCGAGGAAATCGAAGACCAGACGGTCGGCGGGATCGAGCGCCCCGTCGACGGTCACCCGCGCGCGGTAGTTGTGCCCGTGCAGTCCTTCGCAGCGGTGCCCCGCGTAGGTGATGAAGTGCGCGGACGAAAAGACCAGATCGTCCTTGCTGACCACAACCCGAAATCGCCCGCTCCCCTCCATCGACTGCGTTCTCCCCGCGGGATCGTACCACGCCCCTTCCGCGTTAGGATGGAGCGGCACCGGCCATGACAGAAGACGCGCGAACCAGACAGCTGCAGATCGGCATCGCCGTGGGGCTGCTCGCCCTCACCGCCCTGTGCTGGCTGTGGATCGTCCCGATGGCGCGCGACATGTACGGCCCGATGACCGGGCCGTCGGCCTGGATGATGGCCGGCACGTGGGACGTGCGGTACGTGCTGCTCATCTGGGCGATGTGGGGCGTCATGATGGCCGGCATGATGCTGCCGTCCATCTCGCCGATGCTGCTGCTGTACGCCGGCGTCGCGCGCCGCGGCGCCGGCGCCGGCTCAGCCGTGGCGCGCGTGTCCGCGATGGCGGCGGGCTACGTGCTCGTGTGGCTGGGCTTCAGCCTCGGCGCGACGCTCCTGCAGCGGGCGCTGAGCGACTCGTTCCTCATCACGCCGATGATGGAAACGGCGAGTCCCTGGGCGGCCGGCGTCCTGCTGCTGACAGCCGGCGCGTACCAGTTGACGCCGTTCAAGGCCACCTGCCTGCAGGCGTGCCGCTCGCCGCTGTCGTTCATCATGCAGCGCTGGCGCGCCGGCGCGATCGGCGCCTTCCGCATGGGCCTCGGGCACGGGCGCTACTGTCTCGGGTGCTGCTGGGCCCTCATGCTGCTGCTGTTCGCCGGCGGCGTCATGAACCTCTGGGTCATCGGCGCGCTCACGGTGTTCGTGCTCGTCGAGAAGCTCGCGCCGTTCGGAGCCTACAGCGCGCGCCTCGCCGGCGCC